>Ga0209645_1000441_pt1 | contig 21414 bp, 32 predicted proteins | sample ETNvirenome_6_30_FD_184070 | JGI IMG/M metagenome (GOLD analysis project Ga0209645, IMG submission 184070) | Marine viral communities from the Pacific Ocean - ETNP_6_30 (SPAdes) (version 2) | ecosystem: Environmental > Aquatic > Marine > Oceanic | place: Pacific Ocean | collected 2013-06-19
CACTGCTACTATAGTTTACAAGTATTTCGTTTGCAAATTTTGTTTTTTCACGCAAATAATTAAAACTTAAACTAGTTTGGTTGGCACCGTGTATCCATATTACATTTAGATCATTTGTAGTACGAATTTCTTCCGTTTCTCGAGTACCAAACCAATTAGCCATATATTCTTTAAAAGGTTGCATATACTTATTTACTTGTTGCGATGAATACACCATTCCAGTCTGGTGGTAAATCTTGTGTTTTCATATACTCACATCGTTCAATCCACATATCGTAGTATTTTTCCATACGATGATCAAAGTTAGTATAAACAGTTTTACACAATCTGATAGCTTCATCAAAGTCTTGTTCTTTGTATGCTTTGTGCATTTGTTCGTGTTTGCGTTGTGCAACTGTCCAAGCAGGTGTACCACGATCTAAAACTGTGTAAATCTCTAGTCCAACTGATTTACCTTTTACTTGTAAGTTGTCAACTTTCAAATATAAAAAATCGTCCTTTGTTGCTTTATATGTGTTTTCACCAACTAATAATAAACAACCATATTCTTTACATTTAGATTCAATACGTGCCGCTGTACTGACTGCGTCTCCAAGAACGTCATAGCTATGACGCTTAGTGCTACCCATTTCGCCCACATAACCAAGGCCAGTATTAATACCGGCACCCATACCCACCGGTGGTCTACCTTCTGGTATAATAACTTCTTCATTAAATCTCTCCACTGCTCTTAGCATATTTAAACCAGTTTGCACTGCTGTATGAGGATGATCAAGATCATCAATGGGTGCATTGTGTATATGCATACTTGCATCGCCAATGTACTTGATTATCATTCCGCCTGAGTCTAGGACAGGTTGTGTAATGCTGTCCATATAACCATTCATAATGCGGGTGAGTCCTTTAACATCATCACCAAAAGACTCACCCAGGGGGGTAAACCCACGTAAATCAGAAAATACAATACTCACTTCACGTTTTGTACCTTCTTTAATAAGTGCAGGATTTTCCTGTAATATTTTTACAACTGCTGGAGATGCATATCCTTCAAACTGTTTCTTTATTGCTTGCTTTTGTAGAAACTCATCTACAAATTTAAGTGTGTAACGTATCAAACCAACTAGAATTAAGAAAGCCGCTGGTATGGCACCGTCCACGAGCAAGCCGTACTGTGCAAATATATAGTAGCTACCATATAGACTGCCGCCTAAAGCAAGCACAAAAAAGGCTATACCTACATACGTCCATCGCGCGATTAAAATTAGTACCATACCTGCAGCTATAAAGGCGGCTAATTCTCCCCATTGTTCTGCATCTGGATGTCTCGAAATATTCGATTCATTAAAAACTGTGCCAAGCATTGTTGCTTGAACTTCGTGGGGAAAAACTGAACCTGCGGCTGTTGCAAGTGGTTGAGTTACACCTGCGGCAGTAGGTCCTACAAACACTATACCGCCAGCAAAATCATCTGGTAAATCTACTGCGCTGTAGGACTTAGACTTTTGACTCCAGTCTATCCATACTTCACCTGTTGGTGATGTTTGTATTACACCAAACTGCGGTATACGTAACTTGTCTACACCCATAGGAGATAATTTAATTTGGAAACTTGGATCACCTGCTATAACTCGTAAAACTTCCATTGTTACATTAGGATAAAGTATGCCTCCACTTTCTACTACTAAAGGTATACGTCTAGTAACTCCGTCAACTTCAGGCCAACTATTTGTAATGCCAGAGCCTACTGCGTTTTCTTCGATCCAAGGAACATTAGCAATAATACCAGGAACACTAGGAATGGTATAAAGATAATCGCTATTAACAATAGTAGCACCAGGATTGAACGCTTCATTTTTATTTTTCTCCGCTCCAAGTAAAGTAACAACTAGAGGATATTGGCTCATAGTCAGGGCGAGCATATCATCTTCGCCCTGACGATCTGTCTCGCTCATCAACACATTGAATACTACTAGTCCAGCGCCTCTGTTGTACAACTCCTCTATAAGGCTACCATAATCACCTCTCGGCCAAGGCCATTGCCCGTATTCCTCTAAACTTGATTCATCGATATTCACTGTGAAGATGTTGTTTTCAACACTATCTTGATTTATAATCAATGTGTCAAAAAATCTTAGTTTTAGGCTTTCTATAAAAGGAGGGTTGATATGCATTACCCACGCAAGAATACCTAAAACTAATATACTCCATATAGGAGAAAAAATTACACGTTTCATTTGTTAGTGTTTATCCATATACAATCTAGTGTTTGGTTTTTGTCTGTAACAAGAACACTTGCTCTGCTCATTGCATTTACACACTCTTCTTTATCTTGAAAATTACCTAAATGATAAGTTTCCATTTGCTGTGCTCCTGTTAGTGCTAACCAAATTAATGCCCACATAAAACTTTATCCAATAATTCTTTTTTCAAATGATGACCATTTTTATCTAAAAAGTCTTTTATATGTGTATTATCTTCTACTGTAAGCAACGGCATTGCTTCTCCTACCATTTCTGTTTCCTCAGGTAGTTTATCTGCTACCATAAACCCTCTTTCAAATTTCATCGCCCTCTATCTCCTTTTTATGTCCAAGGTCTTGTTTCTATTCTCCCTCTATGTCAACTTCCTTCGATACCGTCCATTCCTCCGTCATCGTCGATTCTCCGCTCGTCACGGGGTCGTTGTCCTCTTTTTTTTTGAAACTACTATCAAAATCTAGTGCAGTAACAAAAACTGTAGCCGCGGCTAACATAGGCATTGTATATACCATTTGTTCAGTAGTAAATGCAACTGCATATGTAGGTACCAATATTGCTGTGGCTTTTATTGCGGCTAACTTCCAATTCACTTTATGCTCCGATAGCTCTCTTTGTTTCTTGTATAAATTTTTGTTCTAAATGTCCTATCAATACATTACGCATTGATGTTGCCCTATCCCTATTTGTAAAAGAATATTCTCTTACATCATCGGCACTAAGCCTAATTGAAAAAACATAAAAAGATCCTTGCTTTGTAACATTTGAAGCTGAACCGTGTGCAATACGGTTTAAATCTGCTTTTTTGCCAAAATTTGTTTCTATAATGTTATTCATTTTTTATCCTCCAAAATCCATTCTCCAAGGATAAATTGTATAGCCTAAAGGAGAAAGGCAGTATTCTTCTAATACTATGATTGTTATTATTGCGAATAAACCACGTAGCCAAGCTGGCCAGGTTTGTACCCAGTTTCTTAAAGGAGTTGTTATCCATAGTAAAAAACTTGTTATCTTACCCCAAAACCAATCACCAACATTAAACGGCGGTGTCTTCCATAAGATTATAGGCACTATCAACCACCACAGCCATAATGGATAATTATCATCTGGTGTATCAAAATATATTGCACAAGCAACCATAGCTAAAAGGTATAAACCTATATATTTTTGTAAATGTGCTATCATTGACTTTCTAGCCTTTTCCTAATTGCGGCATCTAAATCATTGTCAGCTTGTGCTATCGCTTGTTGCCAAATACTTGCTGGCTTTTTACCAGTTAATTTTGCTCTGAGATCGTCCATTTCAGCAGAACGGTGTTTATTCATTAGATTTGCTCTTACATCAGTTGCAACAACATTATCAGAAGTTGATAAAGCTACAGGAGTATCCCAGCCATATTTTTTCTTTACAGCTGCAATTCTACGTTTAATATCGAGTACTCTTTCTTCAATATCATCCTTCATACGGTATTTAGCGTTTTAAGTTTGGGTTGAGGCGATAAAATTCTTTCATTTTTCTTTCGTGTTTGCCTTGCTTTGTAACTTCACGAAAGCGTTTCATTTCAGCGAATAGACTTCTATCGTGTGGAACAAACATCAGCTGTGGCATTTGGATTACCTGCTCAATTGGTGTGAGCTTCTTTTTATCTTTACCAGTTCCCATTAGCAGATCCTATTAGCCAAAAAATTCCAACTAATACTCCACCACCAATGATAATTGTTACGCCACCTGCAAGCCATTCAAGAATCATTTGTTTACGTTCTTCTGCCGCATATATTGCTTCTTTGCGTTCTTTACGCATTTGCCCTTCAATGCGGACGATTTCATCCCAAGCACTAGGTCCATAAAACAATGATATATAATTTTTTAATTCTTCACGCATTTCTTTTGCTTTTTGTTTATGCCCCCAGACTTCTAATGCATTTTGTTCAACTTGACTTGCTCCAAATATTTTTTTAAACATTGGTGGCTTATTTGCTTGTTTCTCAGCAAAGTCCAAGTCGCTCATTGCTCCTGCCCATTGACTCAATGTGCTTCCCATATCGTGGAGTTCCTTGCCAGTGTTTATTGCAGATTTAATACCATTGTAAGCGGCTGTGGCCATTCCAATGGCTGATACTGGATCAATCATTTTCCCTCGCTGTTCTAGTAGAATGCCCTCTACTATTGGTATTTATGAAAAGATTGATACCACAACCAGTCCTACTATGGCTATTAGTATTACTACTAGCCAAATATAATGCATTACTGTTGTATCTCTATGACTCCACATTAGTTTTGATTTACTGTTACTGAACAACCGTTGCCATTGGTACAAATACCAGTTAGATTGTAGGTTTTGTTTGAAGTGCTTGTTTGATCTAAATCTAGATTGTAGCCGCCACCTCCGTTAGTTAAATCAACATTTGCTGTATGAGATCCATAGCGTTGGAATATATCTACAGTATGCCCATCATCTAAAACTATATCAGCAAACTGTGTATCGGTATTACCACGTTGTAGTAGTTCAACATTATTGTCATCGCCGTCTATTTCAATAAAGCCTTTGTGTGCGCCTCCACCTCGTTGTGTATGTTTTACATTGTTATCATCACCAGTAATATAGTTTGCTATGTGTAATCCACCATTGCCGTTATCATCTGTTTGATAACTTTCTAGTTCATTGTTATTACCTGATACAATCCAATAAACTTCATTATCACCTGTTTCGTCAGTATCTACATTACCTGCTTCGTGCTTACCCTGCCACGCTGTAACTGTATTATCATCTCCAGAAACTATTACTCTAACTAATCCATCATCCTGCGAATGTATTTGTATATCAAATTGATTACTATCGCCGTCTAAAACTTCTGCATATACATTGTTATCATCGCCATCAATTATTACATCAATCTCATTGTTTTCATCGCCACCGTTGCCTATTTCAGTATGTGTAACATTTCCATCACCTTCAATGTCTACACTCATATCATTGTTGTTACCGTGATTGTCCATAGCACTGACATTGAGATCTCCGTCTTGTGTTAAGCTCATTACTTGATTGCCACCGTGTGTCCAAAATCCTGCACGATTGTTATTACCTGTTTGCTCAAGTGTAAATGTTTTATTATTACCGCCTATACTTGCACTACCATTAATAGTGTTTAAACTGACAACCTTATTGTCCTCTCCGTCTTGAGTAATGGTTCCATCAAACAAGTTGCCAACTTGATTAATATATATTTCGTTAGAAGCCGCTTTGTTTGATATTAATACTATTGCCGCCGCCAACGCCAACCCTGTAACCAAATTCATAAAAGCCCTCCTGCTCCATATCTATTGTATATCCATAACTTTGCGATAATCTCAATTGGAATATGTGTTGCACACCTTCTTGTCGTCTTACTACAAAATTAGGATAATCTTCATCATAAAATATTCCTGTGTCCGGATCAAGTCCTAAAAATCTTTCTTCAAACATTTCTATATTTTGTTGTGTTAATTCATCAAACCATTGCGCTAAAATTTCTGCCAATTGGCGTTCCATTTCATCAATCCATACAGGATCTAAATATGTCATATTATCTAAGTCTGTTACCCAAATGCTTTTGATCCCTTCTACGAGAGGATCTCTATCTAGTTCGTCAAATTTTAAAAAGTCAATGTCTAACAAATTTGTTTCAGGATATCGCTTAACAATTTGTTCTGTGTAAGGATCTACTTTACGTATTATCAACATTGCAGTTAGCATATTTTCTGGTAAGTCTAGTATTACTGTCGGACCAGGAATAGAACCACTATGTGGAACTACTGTTGTTTGATATGCTTGATTCATTATAACTTGTCCAACATCTGATTCTACACTTATTTCTCCTACTATGCATTGTCCAGATGCATCGCAACTAGGTAATAGTGTAATCATAGATCCACCTATCTCGTCAATTACCATTATAAAATCAGTGCCGCGAACATTTATTGTAGCACTTGGTGTTCTTATGTTCACACGTTGTCTTGAATTTTTTGCTATTTGTCCACTTGCATAACGCACAGCACCAAGTGTAGCTTTCATCGACAATGCGCCAGTTTTTGTGTTAGGATCATAGATAAATTCGTCTATGGTCATACGTGAATGTTCTGTAACATCTACTCTAGTATCATCTACAAAATCCATACGTAAACTACCTTTGCCTGTAATGATTCTATCATTCATTTCGAGGCCGAGTCCTACTTCACCGTTGTATTTTAAAGATTCTCGTTCAATAGTACTGGTTCCTTTATGCTGTGCAATTTCGCCAATGCTTGCATAAACAGGAGTACTTAATAAAACAAAACTAATCAGACTGCGTAATATCAACATCGTGTTCATCACCTGAGAATGTTCCATCTACTACATTGTCTTTAACACCACTTTGTTTAATATAGTAGTTGCTGCCTCCACCGGTAATGTCTAATGTTACGCTATGTCCTGAGCTATCTCCATCGCCATCTTGATCTATTTCAACAACTACACCACCTTGTCCTGATGTGTATGTTGATGTTGAATCTGATGTTGTTGCTGTACTTAATGTATTGCTGTTATCAACTGTAATATTTACGACTGCGCTTGTACCATCAACTTCGGTTACAAATATATTTCCATCACCATCTACTTCAAAGTCTACTTGTGCTCCATCAGCATCTGCTGTTTCACCAATTTCTAAGTAGTACTTGTTGGTATCACCTACAGTTGCAATATTTAAAGTAACGTTTTCACAGTTTGTTCCGCTAGTATCGTCACACTTTAAATCAACAGTGTTGTTGTTTCCTGTAAATGTCCAAGTACCGGTGTAAGTATTGCCTTTGATAACAGCATCGATTACGTTGCTATTACCTGTTTGAGTGATGCTAAACGTCATATCATCACCATCTAAAGTTACATCAGTGGTTGAATCACCGAATTCGTTATCAGTTCCATCTTGGGTAATGTCCAAATCTAAAGTGTCACCAATTTGTGTGATGTAAATCTCGTTAGCATATGCTGCACTTGCGAGAACCAATGACAGGATTACCCCGTATAGTATTGCCCTCATATATTTTTCACCTCCGGCTTTCGCCAATCGTATTTATATCGTTGTCCCTATTATTATAAATACACTTATATTTAGTGTAAATATTTTTACAGAAATAGGCGTATATAATGAAAGAAGAAGTAATAATTGATACATTAAAAAGGGGAAAGTCTATACACGAGGAACAACAAGCTCTTTGGGAGGCTATGGATGAACTGTGGCCGCCAGGTAAGTACGAAGAAGAACAAAAAAATTATTGCTTGCACGACGAAGTAGATGATTTTATAATAGACAAAATAGCACAAGCATTAAAGGAATGCAATAACAATCAGACACATACAGCTGATAAATTAGGTATTAAAAGAGAAACTTTGTTAGCTAAGATGAGGAAGTATTGCCTTATTTGAACTTCCAAAGTTCTTGTTCTGCCCCTTGGTAAACTAATTCAATAACAGCTGCCTCTATGGCTGCTCTAACGGCATAGTTTGTAGCTTCGTTAACTGAATATCCAGTTTCTATTTCTAGTGCTTCTGTGCCTAGGTCTAAAAACTTGAAAGCATTAGCACCTTGTCTATAACTTGCAATAGACTTTTGTGCGGCTACACTAACTAATACTCGCCCTGTGCTTACACTGACAAGACGCATTGCAACTGTAACAGTATCCACTCTATATTCAACTGCTGTTCCAACACCAAGATACATTGCACCGTTGCCGCCTGTTTCTATATTACTATCGTATCCTATTATTCCACCTTCTAATAATAAGCCTGCAAATTTCATTGCTGACAGTGGTGTTGGATTATCCTTTTCATAGTTTTCTCTTGTGTTGCGTATAAGTTGACGTTCTTTGATCACGTGATCCATTCCGCCACGTTCTACTACTTCAAAATAACTTCCATTACCTGCCTTGAGTAATGCATCAATTACCCAAGCTTCTGCGCCTTGTGTGACTGCTGAACTTAGATTGGCTATGTTTTCTGCAGGTTTACGTTGTCCTGTTTTATCAACAAATTCATACACACCAATTGTCATTTTAGGAGCATCTAATTCTGGTAAATCGTTGAGCTCATTTACCATAGGATTTACTTGCACCTCTGGAGGACGTTGGAATGCTTCAGGTAGGTTACCCTTTGCAGCACACCCTGTGAGGATCAAACAACCAAGTAAGATTAAGTGTCTCAAAAATTAAATTCTCCTGAACCTGGTATGACTATTTCTGTGTAGCCATCTGGACCATCAACAACTAGAGTTATGTTTCCTGTAGTTTCATCTTTACTCCAAGCAATTTGTGCTCCTTCAACTTCTGTAGTTCCTGAGTTACTACATTCTGGTTGATCGTCTTCTCCACAAGCTGCAAACATATTATCTACTAATTGTTTTGAAAGTGTAGCATATATGCGTGATTCTAAATTTCTTATAAACTTGTTAAGCACGGTGTTTTCTAGTTCACGTTCAATGCGTTCTTGCTCACGTTCTGCTTCTTTACGTGCATCTTCTTTTCTGTTATATGAAAGTTGTTCTAAACTTAACATATGGGCACTGTAGCCTTGTCCTGTGAATGCAGGAGATTTGAATTTGTGTACTAAGTCGGCGCCGGCGTGCATCGGTTTTAAAAAAAGTAAACCAAGGAAACCGATTATCAATATGATATGTTTCATTTGTTATAGTTTCGCTTTATTAAGCGTCAGTTGTGCCCATTGCTCTCTACCTGCACCTGCTTGTGTAGGTATTATACTAATAGAAAGTCCACCTGCGTGTCCACCTGTTCTAAATGCCTGTAAATCTTGAGCATTTCTTAGCATAGCAGTTTTCTGGTTAGGTATACTCATTAACAGTAGTGCGTCAAAATCATCTCTGTTTTTATACCATTCAAAGTTTTGTTGTAGATATGCAAGTTCAACTTGTGCAACATCTTCGGTTGTTGCAATTTTATCAGCAACTGGATCTGCATAGTTTTCCATATCCATTTTTAATAAATCTGACATAATTGCTTTTCTAACTTTTTGATTTTCAGGAACATTTGTAGGAAGGTCTTGATTTAAGTTTGCCATAAAAGGTCCTAGTCCAAGACTACCTGCAGGATTTATTGCACCCATAACCGCGGGTATTTTATTTTTGTACTTTTCAAGCACAGCACGTTTAGCTTTTTGACTACCGCCACCATAACCAATACGTCCGCCACTTGAACTCATTGCGGCTTTTAATTCAACTTTTCCAATACCGTCTACTTCTAAATCGCCTTCTCCAGCGGCTAAGCGTATTTTATTTGATAAACACGCAAGTCCATATTCACCAGGACCTTTTTGTTTTTTACCAACACCATATGCGGCTAATTTTCTAAAAGCTGCCGCACCAGCTTCATCGCCAAAAACTGCATTAAATGTATTCATTGGTTTTGCTAGTGCAGAAATATCAACTATACCTCCAGCTTCTAATCTTTTTAGAAGAGCACTCATTGTTTTATAATCGCTATCAATGGTTGAGAAAATTTTCGTCATATCTTGACGTATAATAAGTTTTTCTTTTTGACCTACGTTTTCATCTTGCAATGGAATATCAAATGCATTATCGATGTTCGTACTAATGGTTCCACTGTTAAGTATTTTCCAAATTCTGTCTAATAAATTTGCTTCGTCTTGATTGTCTGCAGACAATCCAGAAATAGTTTGGATAATTTCTTCTTTTTCTTTATTTAAATCAGTATACTCAACAATCCTAAAGTCATCATAACGCATAATATACTCCTATCAAAAGTATTTATGCCAGTTTAGGGAACAACATATCTCTACAGAATATATCCACATCGTCCTCAGGCAGTCCTAAAGATTTCATTACTGCTGGAGTATGTGGATTTTGTTGCTGGTTATGACAGTAATAATCTTGTGCTTTTGCTACTTCTTTTTCATCGCCATTGTTATTAAAGTTTTTGACTTCATCCATATAAGAAACTAAGTTATCTAAAGCAATACGAATAATTTCTGTTGCTTCTTCTTCTGATTTAACATTGCCTGCGGCAAGCATTTTTCCTGTAAAAATATTAGTAGCCCACTCTGGTAGTTCACGTTGTTTCTCAGGAACAAAATGATCAACGCTGTCATAATATCCTTGTATCATTGGATGCTCTGGATTACTACTTCTACTAAAATCGTGAAATGCTCCAGTCATTTTATTTTTGCCTGCAATAACATCAAATCCATATATTGGTGCATCATTGTGTAAATGAGGGAAAATGCAAACGTGCATCATCCAAAGTCCTTTACTATCTCTGGCGTCCACAACATCAATGTGAGCTCTGCGTACAGAATCATTAGCCCAAACACGATTAATCCAGCCACTGTCTGGCCTGTTAAAATCAGCCAATCCTTTTTCTTGTATTTCTTCAGCTTGTTTATCAAAGATTTCAATAATGTTGTCTTTGCAATCAATTAGTTTCTCCCAAATCATACTCAATTGTTAAGTTCCTCAAATAATTTTGTTGCATACTTGAAACAAATATTTGCTTCATCAGCCATATCGTCACATAATTTTGCACGTACTTTTGCTTTCAGTATTTCTACATCATCAAAGTCGTACATTGTACCTTCAGTAAATGATATACGTTTTTTAATCATTTGACCACCATACATATCTCCAAAATGACGCACATATATATGAGCCATTAATTCATCGTTATCAAGTGTAGGAAGGTAATTTATATATTCAACTGTTGCAGGTTTTAATTTATCTTTTGTTCTTTTAAGTCCAAACTTAGATTCTAGTTCTTTAAGATCTACTCCAATATGTTTTGCTCGTCTAATTTCTTCAATATCTTCTAAATCAGCTAAAGATTCTAAAGATCCATATATAACAAATTGATTGTACAAATAAGTATGATATTCGTCAGGAGTAATATCTGTCATTAATTTTTTTGCAAATGCGGTGCGTTCTGCGTTTTTATGATTTTCCCAAGTAAGTTCTTTAAGTTTGGACATTTATTCCTCTTCAATTTTAACCTTCAGTTGAAATCCGTTTTGCCTTGCAAGGTTTACAGTTTCAGTTGCTTTTTGTTCAGCTATTTCATAACTATATATACCAGCAACTCCACTGCCTTCTTCGTGAATTTGAAGAGTCAACGATTGGGCAGTATCAAAGGTATGCTTGAAGATAAGTTGTAGAACTTCTATTACAAACTCCATAGGTGTAGTATTATCATTGAGAAAGATAACCTTACAATCTTTAGGTTCACTTATTTCAATTTGTATTTTTTCGTCAATTACTACGTCAGTTTTTGTCATTACAATTTCCTTGATAAAGTGGGGGGCTTTTACACCCCCCTAGACTAGTTAACCGTCAATTGTGTTAATAGTACGGATTTCAATTTTTTTAGGCTTTTGTGCTTCTGGCACATTTCTTACTAAATGAATATTAAGCATACCTAAATCTAAACCAGCACTTTCAACTTCAATATGTTCAGCTAGTGTAAACTGTCTACGGAAGTTTCTGCCGCCAATTCCTTTATGGAGGTAATTTACATCGTCATCACCTTTAGGAGCACTACCTTCAATAGTCAACACATTTTTTTCTAATGTGATTTCTAAGTTATCCATATTAAATCCAGCAACTGCTAATGAAACCATAAATTCATCATCATTAATTGCTACTACATTGTATGGAGGGTATCCTGTGCTTTTTGTGTTTTCAAAACCCCTAACCATTTCTTCAAACATTCTGTCGAAGCCAATAGTTGCACGGTGGAATTGGGGTAAGTCTAGAGTTGTTAATCTTGTCATTTCATTTCTCCTTATTAAGCAAGATATGTTAATGAGCCCTTACGGCGCTCACAGTTATTTATCACATTAGTTTCCAATCGTATTAGATTCATAAAAACTATTGTGAGTTTGTGTACATCTTATAAAAGTTGCACACTTAGGTAATTGCTTGAGTTTTTTTGCACCTACATATGTGCAAGTGCTACGCACGCCTCCTAAAATTTCCTGCACTGTTTTAGCTACAGGTCCTCTATAAGGCACAAGCACTGTGCGTCCTTCTGATGAACGATAATCTTTAAGTCCACCAAAATGCTTGTCGTTTGCACTTTTGCTACTCATACCGTAGAACTGTACAAACCGTTTTTCTTCAATGACTCTCCTGTCACCATTCATTTCATTTGTAAAGTATTTTTTAGTAATTACGTCACCACCGCCTTCATCGTGTCCAGCAAGCATACCTCCTAGCATAACAAAGTCTGCACCTCCGGCAAATGCTTTTGCTACATCACCAGGACAAGTACAGCCACCGTCAGCAATAATATGTCCGCCAAGACCGTGAGCGGCATCTGCACATTCAATGACAGCACTAAGTTGGGGATACCCAACACCAGTCTGAAGGCGAGTAGTACAAACACTACCAGGGCCAATGCCCACTTTAACAATATCGGCTCCACTTAAAATCAACTCCTCTGTCATTTCTCTTGTGACTACATTGCCAGCAATAATTACAAGGTCAGGAAATTCACTTCTAACTTTTCTTACGTGTGCGGCAAAATGATCGCTATAACCATTTGCAATATCCATACATATGTATTTCAAGCTATATCCAACTTCTTTCTTAACTTTAAGTAATTTACTCCAGTCTGCATCGCCTGTACCTATACTCATTGCAACACATTCTGTTCTACTTAAATCTGGATATGAAAAGTAATCTATAAGTTCTTGTGCAGAATATGTTTTTACTAAGCAAGTAAAAATATTACCTTCTGCTAATTTATCTGCAACATCAAATGTTCCAACACCATCCATATTACTGGCCATAATAGGAACGCCACGATAATGATATTCATCAGCTTCCATAGATGGTTTGTAGTTACGAAAGTTTGTTTTTCTTTCCAATGTTACTTCGCTACGACTTTTAAGCACACTCCTTTTTGGCCTTATTAGCACATCTTTGTAGTCATACTTAAGGTCTTCTTCTAAACGCATTTTAGTATCCTAGTTGTTCACGTAACTTTGCTTGATTTCGCTTGTAACGTCTAATAGCGGCTTTTTTAGCAAGTCGTTTCTTTGTTCCTTTACTTTCGTAATATTCTCTTTTACGAAGTTCTTGTAACAACCCATCTTCAGCAATTTTTTTCTTAAGTTTTCTTAATGCTTTTGCAACATCATTATGTTGTACAATTACTTTTAATCCTACTTTATTGTGCCAATCGTCATTGTTATGGTTACGTCTGTTATTTTTCATTTTCAATTGTTATGTCTCCAAGCCAGTTTAAATCATATACTCTGTTAAGATTAATTTTATTATACGGTGTAACATCGTCCTTTGTCAAGTAAAAAGTGTTAGGAATACTTAAAATATAACTTGCAAATTTTTTATCAGAAATTTCCATATAATCTAAATCTAAAATAGTGTAGTCGGCTATCTTTGCTATCGCAAGTAACCAAGCAATATCCATATCTTCTTCTTTTTCAGGTGCATAAAGATACACATTTAAAGACGTTGTTGCAGTTTCTAAAAACTTTTGAAAGTCGTTTCTAATTTCTGTACTTGGTGATATAAGTAAAAAACTAGTTGCTTGATTATGTAATATGTCGGGTGGAGTAATTACATTAATTTTGGTCATCAGTTCCTATCTTTTTCCAAATGCTTCGATCATTTTGTTCACTGTTTTGAGTATACCCTGTGTATTGTTTGCCTTTTTCATCTCTAGCAATAAAAGAAGTATCCCAAGGAAGTTTATCAATATTACCCATTATATAGTCTTCCTTGAAGTCTTTTATTTTCTCATTTGGATGTTCCATCTTCCAACGTCTTTTTGATTCTTTATATACAATGTCGTTAGCTTCTTTTTCTTCTACTTCTTGTCGTCTTGCTTCTTGCTCTGGTGCCAAAACTCTTTCGGCAATGCTTCCTCCACCAACTTCGGTTCTATCATTGTCACGCAACTCGGCATCTGTGCTGGTTGAGTCTTCTCCTCTGTTGTCGCTGTCTTGTTCTCGTTCGACAATATCGGTTTCGTTGTTGCTTTCTCCGAACTGTGGAGGCTCAACATCGAAAGTATTAGATGTGAAAATTTCATTATTATCTCCCTCTGCGGCCGCTACAGAACGCTTACGTTTGTGCATTTCAAATGTAGCTTGGCTCGCAATAAGCAGGAGAACCGCTAAAGGATCGAAAACAAATATAATAGTGATTATTACCCATCTTACTGCTTCCTCAAGTATATCTTTATCTGTTTCACCATATATAAATTCTGCAAGATACTTTATCGGTCCTACTTCTGCTTCTAATTTTCTGTATTCTGCTTGTAGAGCATATTTTTCTTCTGTCAAATTATCAATATTATTATTAAACTCTACAATTTTTTGTTGTTGTGCATTTACTAATGCTTCAACATTTTGGTCTTTGCCTACTGTTAGGCTGTTACGCAATCTTTGTATAAGATCGTTGCTTGCGGCAATTTGTGTTTCTGCGCCAGCTCTTAGATCTTTTATTGTTTGTCTTGCCGCATTGATTCTCATATCGTCTGCTTGACGCAAGGCAGTGATTGCATCCTGAGCGGATTGCCTTGCGTCCCTGTTAGCAGGAATGTCTATGTCCAAGACTGTATCAATCTTTGTTTGTATTTCAGCTCTCTGTGTCTTTGCTTCGTCAACTGCATTTGCCCTTATACTATCGATAGCATTTAACAAACTTTGCTTACGTTGATTGATATTATCTGTCTGTGTGCCACGCAACTCTTTAACTTGATTTGTTAAACGTGTTCTTTCAGCATCAAGCGTTGCTTGTGCTTGTGTTCTCAATTCTGTTTCTTGTGCTTGTAGCTCGCTTATACGTGCTCTTTGTGCTTCTAGCCAAGCATTATATGCTCTAGTTGTATTACCACCAAAAAGTCCATCACTGGTTACACCTATTACTGCTTGACCTTCTTTGATCTTTTCACGCTCGGTGCTTTGTAGTTTGTTTGTTACTACCACTATGTTTTCTTCTATGGCGGCAACTCTGCTCTTTACACTTTCGATTGCACTATTATCTATCTGCAAATTGGTTATACGCTGTTCGTATTCATTTGCTTGTTTGTTTATTCTTTCAAGATCTGCATCAAGTTGTGCAATTTGATCTTTGTACGGTTGAATTTGTTCTTCAATACTTGCTACACTTGTGTTTTCTATTTGTGTTCTATATTGCTGAACTAAATTTTTTAAACGCTCTAATTCACTATCTAAACTTTTTATTTCTTCTTCATACACTCCGACTTTGTCTTCGAGACTTGCAAGTTGTGTTTGTATGATTTTATTTTGTTCCGCAATAGCAGGCTCAATACGAATGTAAGCACTGTCTATCCTCTCTTGTTCTTTGTCTATCTGTGCTTGTGTGGCGTCATTACCAGCACCTACACTTGCTTCAGCTTCTTCTATTCTGTTTTGTGCTCTACTAATTAGATCTTCTGTGCGTATTATTTCTTGTTCAATACGTTCAATCTGTGCAATGCCTTCTTCAGCGGCACTTGTTTGTTCAATATGTGCCTTAGATAAGAAGCCAAATATACCCATACTGGTAATAAACATCAAAACCAATACAGCTATGCTTAGATACGTTTTAAGCCACCAACGTGCTTGTTTCCAATACCAATGTAGCCAAACAGCAGTTACAAGTTTACCAACTTCTAAAGCTGTACCCATAACAATAATCGGTATAGCGGCCGCCGCGAAAATAGCAACAAGCCCGCTAACCGAGTAATAGATAGCAACGGCGCTAATTGTAAGCGCCGTTATCATAACAAATAGTCCAAATATCATTATATTATTTAACCTATTTCCACCTGTAGAATATATGCGCACCTATTCTACCTACTAATTGTAGTGTCTTGGCCCAAGCTGGCTTTACATATGTAGCGTGATAGTGTGTTGCGCCTTCAGTGATGCCTCTATATTTTTCATATTCCATTATATTCCAAGCAATCATTTGTGCTTCAACCCATTCGTCTTCTTCATATGGTATATCTTTTTTTCCATCACAATACCAACTGAATTGACACGCATTGCGTACCATTACCATCTTGCTAGGATCTTTCCAACTTGGCTTTTCTTTGCCTTGTTTTACTACTTCACAAACTGTATTCGGATACCGTGTGTCGTCAACTCTATTTAGAACAACATCTGCCACAGCGGCCTTATCAGCAAGGTTACTACCTCGAGACTCGAAATATATATTTAGAGCCATACAATAATGTTCTGGATATGACTCTTGTTTAAACATTTCCATTGCCTGTGCTGAACCTGTCGCAAGCACAAGCAACATAGTTGCTAGTATTTTTTTCATTTTCTGCTCCCCTCTAGATTAGTTTCTACGCATTCTGGCTATGTCTTTTGCATCTTCTTTCTTGTCTGCAAATATAGGAACCATATTACTTTTATGCATAGTTGCAACGCCTAGTAATGTTCGCTCGCCTGAATAAACATTGCGTTCACGTTGCACAGCCTGTCCATCAATTCTATCACTTGTAGGTATTTTGTTACCTGATGGTGAAGAATAATCTGGCATTGGCGCCCGATAATCTTGTGTGGGTTTCTTGACACCCATTTTAGCAAGCCACTTTTCGTGTTCTGCTTGTGCCTTTTGTAGTTTCTTAGACTTTGATTGTTTTTGTTTACGATTGTACTGTGTAGTGGTCATATAAGGACCAACTAAATGCATACTCATAATCACTCCTGTTATCGTTTAACGTTTACAGTATAGCAGGAGTAAATTTTTTGTCAACCTAAAAATCTCTAGGCTGATTATAGTGCTTCATATTAGATCTATCACGTGGTTTAGGTAAACTTTTTCCAGTCATTTTTTCGTATTTAGAAGAATATTCTTTTAGATAATCAAGTCTATTAACTAACCATTCATAATTTGGATCAGTTTCGTCTATGCGTCTTAGCTGATCTTCTACATTAGAAACGGCACGATTTATCCAACTTCTTATTTCAGCAATAGTTGAATAATTGGTATTCATTACTTCCCTTCCATAAGTTTATCATATGCTTCTTTACTTACCACTCCTTCGTTTAATAGTTTTTCTCTATTGGCTAAATGTTGTGCCTGTATTTCTTCCTTAGAACCGCCCATATATCTTACAGCGTGTCCTTCTTCGATGAGTATTTCAGTTAATGCTCTCCAACTATCAGTAGGAGAATGATATACTTCAAAATCACCCAAAATTCTACCAAACTTGCCTTTCATATCTTCGCCATTTTTTGCAATTTGTGTTTTTAGTTTTACTTTGTTACTTAATAACTGTTTAACTCTTTCTTTAGCGGCTTCACCGAATAAATCTTCTACTTTATCTCTTGTTCTAGATTCTGGAGTATCTATACCCATTATGCGTACTCGCTCATCTTTAAGCATTACGCCAAAACCTAAATCAATATCTACATCAACTGTATCGCCATCAATTACCTTGATGACAGATGCCCTATATTCATACATCGCCCTCTCCTTAATATACTAGCTTATTTACCTAGTTTTGGAGTGGTATTCTGATGCCATAATGCTAGTTCATATATTTGTAAATCTTGTGGTTGATCTATACACCATTTTACAGCATTTGCTACTGTGCTCGGCGGCATTTTTTTAACGTGCCGTAAAAATTTTATCATATCAGTATCAGTCCAACCAACTATCATATTCGTTACACGGCAATTGTATTTGCCCATACCTCTATCTGGATTTAAAGTAGCATCCTTAGTAACTGCTTCTAATTTTTGTTTATTTGTAACATAATCACCAAAACGTGCTTTCATTTCAGGATATTTACTTTGACTGTTAATGTTAATAATTGTTTTGTGTTCTCTGCACCAATGGTTCCAAAACAATTCAAACAACTGTGTTTGATAATCTTTGTACTGTGCATTATTGACAAAAACATCACAATCTTTTGCAATATCAAAAATTGCTTGTGGATTGTTTATGTTGAAACCATTTGTTCTACTAAACCCTATTACTGTGTTTTCAGGTTCTAATACATCTTTTATAGCCTTACCTATACCTTTGGTATGGCCTGTTAATGCAATCTTCACGCTATCATTGCTTCCTTTTGTAATTGATGCACGTGGTTTATTAACTTTAATTCTGTGTGATAATTATCAATCCATTTTCTATTTTTTTCATACACATCTTGTGGCACAACTTTTGCTGTCAATATACCAACAGACTCTAAATGATTGTAACCTAAACTACGTAGTCTTGGATATGCCCAAAAATTAGTGTTATAACTGAAGTGTCTTTCAAATGCTGTTTTAGGATGATCTACTAACATTTTTTCCCATTCTATGGCCATAAACTGTGCATCGTGTAAATCCATACTGTTGTGTTTCCAATAATAATTTGGATAATATTCTAAATGTATTCCGTAAGGATTATCAGGTTTGCCTGTGAATGCAGGTGATTTACTATCATTACCATCACTAACAAAAAATAGTTCATATTGTATTTTGTCTAGCACTGTTTGTTCTTTGAACCACTCTGCTGTTTTGTATAAACTTTCTTTTGTTTCGCCAGGTAATCCAATAATCATACTAGCAAGAATAAACACATCATCTTGAGCAACTTCACGCATCCAAGTTAAAATTTCTTTCATACGTTCTGGATCTAATCCTTTACCTGCAAGTTTGCCTGCTGTGTGATCTAATGTTTCAACACCTAAGAACACTCCTTTGCAACCCATATCAATCATTTTATGCCACATTTCAGGATACTTACTGAACATATCTGGCCTGCAATAACTTATCCATTCCATTTTAAAAGGCAAACTCTTTATTACCTTGTGTAGCATATTGATCTTTTCTGGACTATCATTCACTGTATCGTCTGTTAACATATAACCTGTGACACCAAAATTTTCATAGTTGTACATAAGTTCTTCACGAAGACATTTTTCATCTTTAATCAGTGTGCCTCTAATATCATAAAAACAAAACTTACAACCAAACCTACAACCTTTGCTGACTTCAAGCGGCAACCATTCACCTTGCTTGATAGCCATATTGTGTTGATAATTACTTTGTAAAACTTTTGCACCCGTTGATGCCATTTTGGTTTCATTAATAAAAAAGATACCATTCTTTTCGTGTACTTTCTTTGGATCTAATTCTCCGTTTAGAAATTCTACTATGGTATCTTCTGCATAACCATTGAAAACATAATTTATATGATTTTGAAATGCAACAGGAAACTTTGCTTCTGGTCTTGTTTTAAAATGTATTTTATAAAATAAATCTGTAATAGCACCTCCTAAAATAAATTCTATATTAGGATTGATGTCTTTAATTTTACTAAACCATTCGTCTACTTGCCGTTGTCTAGTAAACCAAAGATTAAAATCTTGTGCTCTTGGATTAAAAGTATTCAATAAGAACGTTGTGCTTAATCCAATGTAATAGGTATCTTCATTTATAAAATTTGCAATATATTCGTGGAAATTATCAATTTTAGTAAACCAGTCAACTACAATAACTTCCCAATCAGGACAATTTTGATGCACTGCACTTGCAACTGCATAAGGACCCATATACCTACTCCAGAAGGTATATTTGTTATTAGTAGCAATCATTTTTACTTCGTATTTTTTGTTTGACTTCAGTTGTTGTTCAATGTGTAGATCATTGAATGTATCATCGTCTAAATCTTGCAACGAGTCTTGTGTTTGTCCTGAGATGTCATTATCAAAAATATCGTTAAGTAAAATAATTCTATTCTTACGCATTAATAAACCTTTTTGTATTTTATTATTATACTACAGGTAAGCATAATATGCAACTATTTATAGACAAAAAAAGAGCCCGGAGGCTCTTTTAATTTTTGTGTTTTTTTGAAACTTAGAATGAAAATCCTACAGTTACTTGTGGTGTGAATTCTTCACTATCTAAGTTATAGTTAATGCCACCTTCAAGTTCTGCTCCACCAATCATATAGGTGTATTCGCCACCAACATTTTGTAGTGCATCATCTTGGTCACCGTTCATATAACCTGTTAAACCAGCAAGTCCTAATGTGCCTTCATAAGCCAAATTTTCAGCATCCATATCATATGATACTGCACCACCTAGTGAAGCATCACCTAATGCCAAATCGCTTACACCTGCACCAAGTACAGTGTTTTCAGTGTTAAAGTTATAGTCACCTGCCGCTGTCAAAGCAAAAGCTCCCATATCTAAACTGTAAGCACCTTGGATGTTGCTGATATCAGTAATGTCTGTGTTCCAGTCTGTTAAACCAACTGCAACTTCTGCACTACCTGCTGTCACTTTAAGTGATTCAGACATCACTGGAGCTGCTAGTGTATGGTTTCCTTCAGCATCTGGCATAACACCATTGTCATCACCAATAGCGATTCCAATACTGTTTACTGTTGTGCCTACTGTCCAGCTATCTAATGTTACTGCATTACCGTCACTTGCACTTAAATCTAAGTCCACTGATGCCAATCCAGCCGCATTGATATCCATATCTAAGCCCATTACTCCACCCCAGTCATCTGTGGTAGCATTTTGTGTGAACTTTAGTTCAACTTCACCTGAAAGCACTGGGCCGTCCGGTGCTGGTGATTCAGCAAATGCCGCGCCTGCGAACATAGTAGCTGACAAAATGGTAAATACCTTGCGCATAATATTAATTCCTTCTTATGTGTAAAAAAGTGGGTTGGAATACTATTCCGGCCCACAACATATTTATTCCGTACAGATTATAAACTTTTAGACTTGATTCAGAAAGATAAGATTGTGTTCAATTGAACACACTATCCTCCTACGTAAGTTTCTTTTTTAGGACGGTACCAAATCTTCTGTTGATGTAGTCTGCCGAGCAAATCCATAATTTCATCTGCTTCGCATTTAAGTGTAACAAAGTCTCCCTCACCCTTAAGAATTTTCATTCCTCTGCGTCCTGCTTTTGCTCTTAGAGCTCGTTCTATAATTTCAATATCATTGACCGATAAGTCAAATTTTGTATTAGGCTTCATTTTCCCTCTCCACTATATTCTGTGTTTCTGGCAAGCATAAAACGGCTGTGATTTCGTCGTTGAATCCTGCTTTAGCAATAACTTCTACTGCTAATCTATCACTGTTTTTAGGATCCATTACATAGTCGACACATTCCTCTTTACTACCAAA
>Ga0209645_1000442_pt1 | contig 21393 bp, 17 predicted proteins | sample ETNvirenome_6_30_FD_184070 | JGI IMG/M metagenome (GOLD analysis project Ga0209645, IMG submission 184070) | Marine viral communities from the Pacific Ocean - ETNP_6_30 (SPAdes) (version 2) | ecosystem: Environmental > Aquatic > Marine > Oceanic | place: Pacific Ocean | collected 2013-06-19
CCAGTATCCTTAGCTAGTATGACTTATGAAGAGGGCCTTCATCTTTTACAGATGCGTAAAGAGGCTCTGGACTCGGGTGAAGCTAAACGGTTGCCTGCCGAGGTGCTAGGCGATTCGTTTTTTCTGCGTGATGCCGGTAACGAAATGCTGCAAGAAAAGCAGGCAGCACCTGATTGGTTGCAGAACCTGGGCAAGACTTGGAATAAGCAACCACTTGCAATGAAGTCTACGTTGATTGGCGGTGGCTTGGGTGCCCTTGGCGGCCTCGGCAAAACTGTTATGGATGACGAAGACGACAGCTATTTCAATAACATGCTGACAGGCGGCCTTGCGGGAACAGCTCTTGGCGGCGGCCTCGGTTTGGCAATGGACTCTAAGACTAGAGGAAACATTGCTGACAGATTGGCTGGCATGGGCGATAAGGCTTTAAACGCACCTGACCCTAATGCACCTCGCCGTTATGTATCTCCGGCGGAGCGGGCTAGTTCGACCATGAGAGTTAACCCAGAAACTGGCGTGTCTACTCTGCCCCAACAGAGGCAAGAGGATCTAGCACTCGAAGCTGAAGATGCTGCCAAAGGTTTTATTCCAAACATAGACAGCAAGTACAACACAGCGACAAACCTGGCAGTTAGAGGAGCAGAAGCTACTCCGGCAGCGATAGGTGCAGGCTATATGGCTAGGAACCCGGCAATGCAGGCGGACCCTGCTGCCCAAGCTAAGAAAAATATAGGGGCTTTAAAAACAGAAACTATGGCTCAACGCTTTGCTGATGCAGGCGATAAGAAGTACAAGAAGTTTCTTGACGAAAGCACAGCGGCGGAGTTGGAATATAAAAAGCAGGTTGCAGATCAAGAGGCACTATTTGAGGGCAAGGCAAGAGGCGGCAAGGCAAAAGGAAGTTTTGGAAAACCTACGACAGGCATTGTTCCGAAAACCATAGAGTTGTCACAGCCAGAGCTTAGAAGAAGGTACGCTGACGCTGTAGAAAGATTTGTCGGTGAAAAAGATCTTAACAAGATTATGGCGAACGCAACGCCCGCAGACTTGGCAGCTTTTCAGCGTCTTGAAGGCATGAGCCAAAGAGAAATGGATAAGCTCTTTAAGCGATTAGAGCTTTCTCCTGGTCAAGTTTCTGGGGAAACGGGAATTAAAAAGCTAAGAGATTATGTCCGTCGCGGCGGGGAACTCTCAGGTGCTGAGGAAATAGGTAAGCGTACCCGGCAGTTTGCACCTATGCAGGCCCTTGAAGAAGTAGCAGCAACAAAGGGGTTTGGGGGTAAAGCTTACCAGGCTGGCCGCTCGCTTAAGCGATTACCTAAAGGCAGAATGGCGTTGCTGGCCGGACTGGGGCTTGCCGGAACACAAGGCAGCAAGTTGCTTGGCTTCCGAGATTTGGCTGACAAATCAGTAGCGGAGCAGGGCAGACGCATAGAGTACCGCAATGCGATAGAGAAAATACTCGACAAGCCTAACGCTATAAAGCGAGAGAAAGAAAGGCAAGCAGCAATTGACGCAGCTAAAATGCTTGCCGCCGAGCAGCTTGAGAAAATAACCGGCCAAGGGGGTAACCAGTAATGGCACACGTGAAGTTTGTATCTCCGAGCGGTTGGGACTTCGACAGTCGAATTGTTACTCCTGTCAAATGGAGCAGCCGAGGCTTGCTGGGTGCTGACCGGCAAGAGTTCTTGAAGACTGCTAGTGACTCTTTCGCCGACCAGTTGGATCGCATCAAGTTTGCTAAGGATGAAGTTCCTGTGCACTTGATTGCTCTGGGTGCCAGCGAGGCTTACGGGCCAAACCGCAATGGTGACGGATTCAAAGAAGCCACTTGCCGCAAGTACCACGATACATTCGTAAAGTTTGCCAAGTTCTTTCGTAACCACAAAAACAAAGCTGAGCGTGGCGACCCGTTCTATGGAATTGTTAAAGCGTCTGCTTATAACGAGGACATGCGTCGTGTTGAGTTGCTGTGTGCGTTGAATGCTGAGAAGTCTGCTGCTGACCGGAACGGGGGTTTTGTGGCTGACACTGAGTTGGAAAAGATTGCCCGCGGCGAAGACATGCCTGTCAGTATGGCTTGCCGAGTGCCTCACGATACCTGCTCTTTCTGCAAGCACGCTGCAAAGACTCGAGACGAGTACTGCACCCGGGAGAAGTGTGCGGCTGGTGGTTGTAAGTCCAACCTGACCCGTTTGGTCAAGGTCGGCGGGGACCTCCACCACTTGCACGTAGACAATCCTAACCCTACTTGGTTTGACATCAGCCGCGTGTTCCGTCCTGCTGACCGTATTGCTTACGGTGCCAAGGCGGATTACCTTACAAAGGCCGCGTCCGACGAAGGACTGTTTGACCTACAGGATTACATTAAAGCTGCTGGTGCTTCGACCGCACCGCTGGATGTCATCCTCTACCAAGCTGGGAACCACGGAATGTGGTCAGAAAAAGTAGCATCACAAATCAAGCTAGGCTACGGCTTGGCTGCCCTTGAGCGTTCCAAAACGTCGGTAGATACAGCTAACTACCGATGTTTTGTAACAAAGCCATTTCCTGTGGAGAAGATGGCGGCGTTCGGGTCCGCAAAGTGTAATGAGCAGCTTGGAGCGATGGCAGACCGACAAGTTATCTTGTCCCTGTCTGACTACGCTCGGCTGGCAGGCAAGGAGGAGCACGTCAAAAGTGCTTCCAACGTAATGCCTGGAATTTACACCCGCATGACAGAGGATGAGTCGCTGCCGTTGCGAGTTGAGCTCGGCGAAACCGACTTTATTGATAAGACAGCAAGCGAGGACTCGCGAATGTTGGCCAGTCATGCTTACCCTGAGCACTCGCTCAGCAAGCAGGCAGCCCAAGACCGTAGTTTTCTAAGTTGTATTCGGGGGCACCGTGCTCCCGAGTTAGTGTCGTTTGAAAAAACAGCCTCGTGTGATGAGGCTGGCGAAGGGTTAGCTAAGGAATACGCCATGTATAAATTGGCTGCCCTATGGCGTTCAGCCGCATCAGACGATGATTTTCCATTGACAGTTAGGTTGTCACTTCGTCAAAATCAAGTCTTAACTTAAACTTATGACCTGAGACGGATCAACCGTTTTAGCAAGGAGTGCGTAAATGACTATTTCTGCATCGCAGTCGATGAATAGTATCGACCGATTTTTGCAGGAGGTCGCCGCCACCGAGAAACAAGCCGCCGAAGCTCATACCGAGCCCGGTAGCGTAGGTGGCTCGACTGAACATCCTGTAAAGGACGTGGATGATTTCACAGAGGAAGCCAAAGAAGGCTTTCGCTCAGCTGAGAACGACGCTGACGTGAAGGCGGACCAAGGTCCTCCATCTGTGGACAACACGCCCGAAGGTGTTGCTGACAAGAAAGCCAACGCAGATTGCGGCTGTGAAGACGGTTGCGAGAAGTGTGAGAAGTCCGCGGTGGACGGCAAATCTGAGGCAGGCAACATTAACCCACCCGGAACGGCATCTGAGGACCAACTCCAGATTGGTACTAAGAAAGAGCCTACCGGAATGGATCCATCTGTTGAGACTTCCTCAGCGAAAGCTGAAAAGGAAGACCCAGCATCTGCTCCAGAAGGCAGTGTTGGACATTCCAGCAGCCCTGCTCGGACCAACAACAGCGAGTTGGATGGATATAAGTATGCTGAACTCAACCTTGAGCAGCATGCAAAGGTAGCTTCTGACCTTGGTAACTCGTTGCTGGCTACTGTTGCCAACATGAGCAAAGAGGCAGAACTCAAAGGCGACCAGCACAAGCTGGACGTAGACAACGACGGGAAGATCGAAGGATCGGACTTGGCTGCTCTCCGTAACGGGGAAGACGCGAAGGACGACAAAGAGAAGCCCGAAGTTAAGGAAGCCGCAGATGTTGCTGGCCAGGCTGGCTGGGAACTTGCCGGTTTGCTTAGTGGCAACTTTGACAAGCAAGCTGCTGTGGCGATGGTTGAAAACACTCTTGAAGAAATCATCTCTACAGCTAACTCAGACGCCGAAAAGGTTGCTGAGTTCCTCTTCGCATACGACGAGGAAATGTCAAAAAAAGCAATGGGTGAGATGCCTCAAGGCGTAGACCCTGCCGCACTGATGGGCGAAGAGGAAGCAATGGCCGGAGAAGAAGCTGAAATGGCTGACGCAATGGCTGGTGGCGACCCCATGGCTGCTGAAGGTGGCGGAGACGTCGAAGAGCTGGCCGCAGTTTTAGAACAACTCGGCATTTCACCCGAGGAGCTTGAAGCGGCCATGGCAGCAGAAGGTGGCGGAGAAGAAATGGGCGGCGGAATGCCACCTATGGAAGAAGCCGCTGCTGAGGAAGAGGTCGCCGCTGACGACGCTCCTGGCATGGAAGTTGAAGCTTCTGCAAAGCAGGCAGCAGCCAAAAAAGGCTCTGCTGACAAGTCCACTCGAGACTACATCCAGGAAGTCCTGGAACGGTCCCGTCGTTAATCCATTTAATCAACAATTCGCGGAGGAATCCGATATGAATACTAAACTTGCCGCTCAGGCAGTTGAATTTGTTGCAGCCTCTTCGGCTTTGACAGATCGACTGATGAGCGAAGTTCAGTCAAACCGTGCAGAAAAGCAGGCAGCTGCTGAAAAGCTGAATGCTGTGCTTGACCGCATGCTTGAGACCGGCTGTGTCGCACCTCATCAAAAGCAGGCAGCTGCTGAGATGCTGGCTAACCATGGCCAAAGCTTGGACCTCTTAGTCAACGCTGTTAATAAGATGCAAAGCTACAAGCAAGCATCTGAAAAAGCAGCTGCTGACCTGGGTCAGGCTGTTAGTGAGAAAGAAGCAGGTGTTTCGGCTCCTGCGGCTGCTAGCGACAGCTTGAGCAGTCCGTACGTGGGACGGCGATCTTCTGAGAAGAAGGCGTCGGACCTTGCAATTTTGGCAGTTCTGGACTCTCCAAGTTCATAACTTTTTTAACAAATTAAGGCTCTGAGCCTAACGGTTCAAGGAGGACATATTATGGCCGCTCCACGGCAGATGACCGCTAACACTTTGAATGCTCTCAAAGGTTGGCCACAAATGAACGCAGTTGATTACCACGCAGAACTCGATTCGGGTATTCCGGGTGCTGATCTTCCTGTTTTGGCAGGTGCTGTTGTCAGCTTGAATGCTTCTGGCAACTTCATCTTGGGCGTTGGCACGAATGCAGTAATGCCAATGTTCTTGTTTAATGACTCGGATGATCCTGATGTCAGCAACGACGGCGGCGACGCTTCGACTGACGCAGGCGTATTCGTTCCAATCAGCCCAACTGGTCAAGCAATGGCCTTGGTTGCGGTTGGTGCTTATGAGTTAGTCAGCACGGCATACGTCGACGCTGCCTACGCTCCTAACGATCCGCTTACCGCGGATCTCTCGGGCGGCGGAAACCCAGGCCAGCTTAAAGCTGGAGTCCTGTACACCGACATGGTTGTCGGCTTGGTTTCTCGCGGCGTTGTCGACAACGGCTATGGAAAGAATGCTTTGGCGTTCTGGCCTTGCCCTGTTTTCCCTACCTAATCCTAAACCTACTCTTACGAGTAGTTGATAATACAAGGAGGTTATCCAAATGGCTAACTCAACTGTCATGACTCAGGAAGAATCAAAGCTTCTGAGCCAAGCGATTTTTGAGAAACTTTCATCGCACGATCGCTCGCTGGAAAAGCAAGCTCTTGATGCGGTTAACGACTTCACTCGCACGAAGATGCGTGAAGACGGTTTCTATCGTCGAATTATGCCGCCTATTCCAATCAGCAATGACGATCTCGATCGTCAGGTTGACACGGACAAGCCGGTAAAGATCGTGGACAAAGAACCAGATAGCCCTGCTGCTGTCTCGATTCCGTTCGCGACTCTGCCCACTAACCTGTACATCCGTGGTGACAGGTACCGTGTGCACTTCGACCGAATTGTTACTCCAAAGTTCACCAAGGATGTTGATGAACTTCGTACTTGGTACATGGACATTCGTCAGGTCCTTAGCGACAACGCTATCAAGGACATGCTGGCGGAAGAGGACGGAAAGTTCATCAGTGCAGTTAACACTGCTCTGGTTGGTCCCGGCCTTACTGTTCCTACTTCGGGAACTGTTCAGTACCAGCAGATCGCCGGTGGTATCACTCGTGATACTCTCTGGGATTCGTTGAAAATCATGCCCAACACGCCGTCGAACCTGGAAGTTCACTGCGTGCTGCTTAACAACATCACCATCAAGGAAGTTGCGAAATTCACTCGTAACGAAATGGGCGGTGACTTGAGCGAAGAGATCATGCGTAATGGCTGGACTCTGAGCGAAGCAATGGGCGTGAAGTGGGTCATCACGATCAAGAAGGGACTTGTCCCAACTAACACGATGTACCACTTCGCCGATCCTAAGTTCATCGGTAAGAGCTACATGCTCGAAGACACGACGATGTACATCCGCCGCGAGGCATACTTCATCGAGTTCTTCGCGTACGAGTCTCTCGGTGGAACGCTCGGCCATACTTCCGGTTTGGCACGGGTCGACTTCACCTAGTCATAGTTGCGGCAGTGGCCCCGGGGGAGACCCCGGGGCCCTACCCTTAACCCTAAGGAGCCTTAATTATGGCAGCAGCATTCCCTGGACCATACGTCGACACAGGTCTTACGACCCGCGGACCTTTCCCTGCTCAGACGTTGCCTGACCCCGTCACAGATCCCCCGGAACTGGGCGAGACTCGGGTTTACACGAATGACAGGATTGATCCTCCACGCTCGCAGGATTATGCGTCGCAAGATGGTAATACCCCGAAACCTTTCCCTGGACAAGTTTCTGATGCAGTCGAATACGATCCATACGCCAATGGCGGTGGTGTTTCGTCTTATCTGAACAACTCAGGGTCTTAATTCCAGAATTTGGAGAACAAGCATGTCTAACGAAAAAGCTGCAAGCTTGCCTAACCCGCAAGATGCATACAACCAGCTTTATCAAGATGTGCACGCTCAAGTCTTCATGGGCAAACTTGCGTCGTACGGTATTCAGCCAACCACTGAAAAAGAAGCCGCGGACTTGTTTGCAATTGCAGGACAACTGCGTCACATCGACGGCCCTGAGAAGCAAGCTGCGGCTCAGAGTCGATTTGGGGGAGCATCTGATGCTCTCGGAACTATTATGAACCAGACACCGGCTGGACAGCAGCAAGCAGCTGCTTCTCACCAGCAAGCTATCAAGTCGGCAGCAGCCCAGCTCGCACAAGACCCCAGCATTTTCAATGCTGTGCTCTCGTTGAAAGCAGCTGAAGCCCAAGTGTTAGCTGGTGACCAGTAAGGAGATTTATCATGGCAATGGATACTAGCTGCCTATACTCCACGGTGAAAAACATCAGTGGCGTGGCAAAGATCTTTGGCTTCCTTCCACCTCACGGTCGTACCTTGGCTGTTGACGAAGAGTTCACTGTATTCGGTGATATTCGTCAGGGTCTTGGCGGAAACCGCGGTGGCGAGCGAAGCGTCGCTCGACGCGACAATGCTGCTTTTGAGGCAGCTGTCGAGTCAGGAGACTTGCAGATTCTTAGCACTCCAAGCCCTGTCCTTCAGGACACGGTAACGGAAGCACCTAAGATTCTTCAGCTCAGCAGCGGTACGCTTTCGCAAGTGGACCCCTGCTGGTTCAACTCCATCTAAGCCTTTTGGCTTAGCCGCGAGTAGGATACAAAGGCTGATCGGTTATACTTATAGCCGGTCAGCTTTTTTCCATTTAGAAGGCAGCAATACATGCTAAGTCTTTTTACGCCTACTCATAAGCCAGACTATTTGGTCGAGGCTTACAACTCTTTGAAGTTACAGACGGTTGAAGATTGGGAGTGGGTAATCCTGCCTAACGGCAAGTCAGTAACCATCCCAGAAGTTATCACCAGCGACCCTCGAGTAAAGATTGTTAGCGGGGGCGAAGAGCTGCACAACATTGGGGCTTTGAAGCGTAAAGCCTGCGACGCAGCATCAGGTGATGCTTTTGTAGAGTTTGACCACGACGATCTACTGATGCCAGGAGATGCATTGGCCGCAATTGAGCAAAAGTTTAATGAAGGAGCTGGCTTCGTCTATTCTGACGCTGCCGTGTTCCGTTACCGTGCCGGGCCTGAGCCTTCCTTTAGTCAGTATGCCTATTCAAGGGCTCACGGTTGGCAAGAGTACAAGGTATCCGTTTACGGTCGGGACCTCTTGGCAACTGAGGCATTCCCACTCACACCCCGCTCAATATGCGAGATCTATTACGCTCCTGACCATGTGCGGTGCTGGTCTCGGAAAGCTTATTATGAGGCAGGCGGCCACAACCCTGACCTGTCGGTGTGTGACGACCTGGACCTGATGATTAACACCTACCTGACGGGTACTCCGTTTGCCCACACTGGCGGGTGCCATTACCTGTATCGAATGTTTGACCAGAACACGGTCATAATGCGGAACAGGCAGATCCAAGAAACGACGCGTGCCCTGAAAGAAAAGAATTTCCCAGCCATTGTAGGATCGTGGATTCAGCGAACAGGTAACGCTACGTTGGACATCACGGAATTGCGAAAGACAGGCTGGGATGCGGATAAGCATTTGCTTCAAGGCTTTGGAGAAGACCAGTACGGCCATATTACAGCAGACGATGAATTGCAAAGGCTGTCTGGCACGCAAGTCCGTGAGTTCATGAACTTGGCTTACGAGGCTTTGATACCCGGCGGCTATTTAACAATCACCGTCCCAGAGGTTCATTCTGGCTTAGGTTATGCGGATGTGGAGTGGCGGTCACAATTTAGCGGCATGAGTATGTCCCCCTACATTCGTCGAAACATGGCCCAGCGTAACGGCAACATAACTTGTCGATTCCAGCAAGTACAAACGACTGAGGTTTACCCGTCAGACTGGCATAGAGATAATGGCTTCAAATACTTGAGGTTTGAACTGTGTGCTTTGAAGGGTCAGCGTCAGCCCGGACTGAAACACATTTGAGGTAAACATGGCTGTTTCATCTAACGTGACATTGCTGGAGGACATGGAAGGATCTCCCTCGATCTCAAATATCGGCGGTGGTTCTGGTGCTTCCACCAACGACGATATTTTTATTGAAAGCACTCAATCTGTTGGTCGACGATCTGACAACGCCACAGACAAAGGTTTCATTATTGACTCTGGCGTCACGACTGACTTATCTGGAACTGAAGAGCATGTAGGGTTTTGGCTTTGGATTACGCAGTGGGCACAGGTAACTTCAATTTCAGCCCTGATTGGCTCAAGCAGTTCGGCTTACGACGAGCATGATGTTCCACTTGCTCAGTATCCGGACCTTGGTGGTTTCATTCGTGTGTGGGCTTCGGTTGCCCGCACTCCGGACGGGACGGGCGGGGCTGGACTGACCCCCTCGTCCGCTTCCAACTACGGGACAATTGTTACGATTGGCAACGTGGGCGGTAATGCTGCAAACCAGATTCTTGACGCTGTTCACAGCTCGTCAAACACAGACGGCTTACTTTGGGACGGAGCTGGTGGAGACTTCGAGGCGTTTGCTACGTTTGAAGACAGCAACCGTACCGGCGTAATCATCACGTCAAACGGTATTTTCTTTGCATTAGCCCGGGTCAACATTGGGTCTGCTACTACGACTACATTTACCGATTCCGCTTTTGTTGTGGTGTTTCCAGACAACGATCTGTGCACTTCGACGTTCATGGGTGTGACATTTGACCTGCAAAACGCGTCGACTGCGATTACCTTGACAAACGGTTCGTTTCAGGCCGCGGATGTCAACTCTACCAACAAAGGAGATTTGCTGGTCACAGGGTCTTCTGGTGCTTTGACTTGGACGGGAGCTTCGATTGTCGGCTTGCGGGTTATCGAGTTGACTACCGGCGTAGCCTTGACGGACGGCAGTATTGTTTCCTGCGGGCAGATAGACGCTGCTGGGGCCACGCTGGTCGGCACATCTGTCTCCGATTATACCGGTGCAACGGGCACCGCAGCGTTGCTTTGGGACGTAGCAACCGACACCGACACGTACCTTGACGACATGTCGTTCGACAAGGGCAGCGGTACCGTGCACGCTATTGAGCTGGGGACAAACTGCCCGACGACAATTACGTTCCGAGGGCACGATTACGGCTCGGGCTACAACGCCTCCAACCAGCAAAACGACTCGACCATTTACAACAACAGCGGAAAGACAATCACCATCAACGTGTCCGGCGGCGACACGCCCTCGTACCGCGATGGTGCGGGTGCCACTACGATCGTACAAAACACAGTTACCGTTTCTTGTACGGTCGTGGACAGCGATGGCGTTGCTGTCCAAGGTGCTCGAGTGCGTTTTGAGGAGTCGGTCGGCGGTACCTTGGTCAATCAAGGAACAACCGATGCGACTGGTTTGTTCACGTTTTCCTACAATTACTCAGCCGATACGGACGTCGATGTCGTAGTACGTCTAAAAGGCTACCTTCCGCAAAGAATTGCGGCTACAATCGTCAATACCGGTTTGACGGTGCCTGTGACCTTTATCCGGGATAGCATTGTAAACTTGCCATGAAAAAATGTCCTGTAGCTGGCTGCCAGGCTGGTCAACTATACTTAAAAGAAGGCCATTTGACCTGCCGCAGTTGCGGTGCGATTCAAAGGCAAAACCAGGCAACCGGGAATGTCCTTTGGATGCGGAACGGTCGTGTAGTACACGCCGAAGCGGACATAGAGGAAAAACAGGACAACCTTAACCCGTTTCACCAACCAAACACACCTAACGATCCAGTTTAAATTTAAATGGCTCACGGAGGAGTTATCTTATGGCTATTAGTGACAATTGGGACATTGACTACACGAACAAAGAGATTCGTCATGTCGATGGTGTCCTGAGCTACAACAATAACACAGGTACAGCTCCTGCGGCTGGCGATGTGATTCGAGGTACGACCTCGGGAGTAACTGCCCGAATTATTGACGGTAGCGATCTAGGCGGCACCAACGCCACTGGTACGCTAACGCTCACCGATACCTCGGGACTTTTTGAAGATACCGAAAGTATTGAAGTTCTAAGTAAAGTGCCGTTTGACGGATTGACCGCCAACGGGGGAATTGAAGCCGGTGCCGTCTTGGACGACGGAGCAGCGGCCTCGATCACCGCACGGTTCATCCAGTACCAAACTGCTGGATTTGCTGACGGTGAAGGTGCTATCTTTGGCGATACTTTCACCGCAGGGTTCGCCGACGGCGACAATATTGAAGAAGGTGCGACTGTCAAGGCGGTTGTTAACGGGTCTGAAGTTAACAACGGGGCTTTGTTTACTGGTGCAGCCGTGAACGGCACTTTGGCTGTTCCTGGCACCGCCAGCACGAATGACAGCGTCATTATTAACTACGACGCGGGAACTATTGCTATTCCCGAGGATGCGTTGGTATCTGACGCTACGACCGGTGCCCAGGGCTTTGCTCAACGAGTTTACGGTGCATTGTTGACCGGTTCCATTCGAGTCATCGACTACGATTCCACGGGCGGCGTATTCACAGACAACAACTCGCTGCAACTTGAGGACGTTGTTTTCTACAACAACCAGGTTGCTGGCCAGGTGTTTACCGTGGGTGACGTGGTCGTCGGTGCCACCTCTGGCGAATCCGGCCGCGTGTTGTCAGTCATCGACGATGGAGACTCCACAGGTAAGCTGGTCCTTGCGTCCAAGACGGGTGCGTTTTCTATTGCAGAGGATATCGAGGTAGGCGGCACTAAGATTGCAGAAGTTGAGAATGCAACAACTGTGCTTGCAGCGGCAACTTTGAACTTGCCATCCGGTATTCGTACCGAGCAGCGAGTTACGCAGGGCGGTATTTACGACGGTGCTGACAGTCTGAACATTGTTCGCTCTGCCAACGCCTTGTACTCTTTCCTGCAAGACACGTTTGATGAGCTTGTCCAGTTGGACGACCAGATCCCGATGTCTGCACAGGTTTTGGATCAGGTTTACACCTTGATTAACGGCTGGAAGATTCCTGACTTGTCGATGCGTTTCTTGGAAAAAGGTTCTATCCTTGACCAAGCAAACAACAACATTTTCACGAACATCCAGACGGTCGGTACGCTGGCAGACATTGGAGACCACGGTTTCCTTTACGACTCTGCCAACCCCACGCCGCAGCCTAATATTTACATCAACCAAGGCGGCACAGTTCTCAGTCAAACATGGCTTGAAGGGCAGATTGACGTTCTGGTTAAGGTCAAGACTAACACTGATACGACTAAAGTCGACTCTGCTGTTCCTCAGCTGGGCGTGCTTATCAACAGTGGAACGAACGAGGTATTTGCTCGCGAATACCTGAGAACTTACGACGTGTTTGAATTTACGAACACGACCGGTGGTGTGGTTGTTGCTCCGTTGGCTACCGCTGACGACCTCGACAACACGACTGGTACTCACGAGTTCACGTTCACCGGCGGTGCAGGTACACCCTTCACCGTGGGCGAAGAGATCATCGGCGGTACCTCGGGTGCCATCGGTATCGTGACTTCGTCTGACACAGGTGCTGCGGGTTCTGTCGGTTACGTTCTCAAGACTACGACTCAGTTCTCTGGTGCGGAAACGGCTACCGGGCAAGTGTCTGGAGCTACGGCAACCGTTGGAGTTGTTTCGTCGGCAGTGGCCGGTTACAGCACCAACATCCGGATCATGACTGTTGATCGCTCGTTTACGGGCGGTACGACGGCTGGCGGCCCGTTTGTGCTGGGTGAGCAGATTTCTCAAGCAGTTTCGGGTGCAACCGGCTTCTTGATGGAAGACGACAATGGAACACTTTACGTTCAAGACGATAGTGGAGTGTTTGACGGTACGAACACCCTGACAGGTGCAGTATCGGGTGCGACCAACACGCCTTCCAGCACCACCACTTCCTCGGTTGTTCCAAAGGACATCGAGGACGGAAATGGCGACCAAGATTACACCGCAGTTATTTCTGCGAACATTACTGGTGCTTCTCCTCAGCTCATCGCTGACGTTTACGAGTGGGCCAAGTATGTCACTCGTGGAGAATCGTTGCTGTTGCAGGGCGGTCCTGGCACTGCGGAGGACGGGATCGAGGGTAGGATCTACCGACGACTTGTCTCCACCTTTGCGGAAGTCAAAGCTTCGCCATACGGTACGTTTGCTGGAGGTGTTTTCTTCGGTGCTCAAGGCGTTTACGTCGAGAAGGACACACTTGATCCTGCTGACATCCAGAGTATCCGCCTTATCGACAACTCAGGAACAACCCGTATTCCGCCGAACTTGCAGGCCCTGTCTGTTACCTCGGTGGTTGCCGGTGACCGTGTTTCCGTGTTCCGCACGACTGGTGCAAGTTCCACTATCATCCTCACCAACGAATTTGATGTTGGAACGGTCGGCGGCGGTAACAACCAGTCCGCTGACAGCACGGTGCTGATTGGAGACGGAAACGGTGTAAGTCCCGGTACTCCTCGGACGGTGTCTCCGACGCCTGCCGACGTGCCGAGCACGGGCGTACTCCGTATCCTTGACCCGAACGATACTGGTAACTTCCTGCGGTTCCCTTACACCTCGGTGAACAGAACGACAAACATCTTCTCGTTGTCTGCAACGATTGGATCTGTCACGGGTGCCGTAGACTTAACGGCTAACGACGACGTATTTGTTGTTTTCATTGAAGAGCAAGCAGCTGGAACGACTGTATCGAATACAATTCAGTATTTGAGCGACATTCCACTCTTGGTTCGTGTTCGTCGAAAGGGAATCCTGCCGTTTGAAACGCCAGCTACATTTGGTTCTACTGGAGCAAGTGTCGCGGCCATCCGTACGGCTGACCCAATCGTTAACCTGCCATAGAGTGGGTAGGATGTTTACGAACTTAGACATCAGCGAACCCATGAAACATGGCAATCACTTTCCAGAAAGCAGAGAGAATAATCTTCGTAACGTTACCCCAAAACGAGGTAACGATGCAGGATTTAGTCGATGCTATTCGGGTTTACGAAGCTGATCTGGATAACCTTGACATCCCTAAAATCTGTGACGCCTCCGGCAAGGAAGACCTTGGCGGAGGCGTCCTTGTAGGGATTACGGTGAAGTTGTGGAATTGGAAGCTGCAATTTGAACCCCGACCTGGCCCTACTACGGAAGTCGTAGACGTAACAGGCGGTAACCTGGTTGCGGTGGATGGCTACTCCACAGACCCTTCAGTCAACTTTGTTAACCCTATTGAACCTTCTGATTTTGTAACGGTGACGAAGACCTCGTCTGCCTCCGCTACCATTGCGGAATTACAGATCACGGACTTGAAGTACCTTGTGGAAAACTTACGCCAATCGCACTCTGCAATTGGCCGAGCTATTTACTGGAGCCCAGGAACAGGCGACGACGGCTTTATAGGGGACGCACCTGACAGAGCTGTGCTGACGTTTGCTCGGGCCCAAGACCTTGCTACCGATGACGCAGATGACGTTATCTTTTGCGTCATCGACTCAACCGCAGGCGGCGATACTGTTGTCGACGAAAGGTTGGTCATAACTAAACGTTCTCTGCGTGTTAGAGGGCCGGGTAAGTCTTTTGTTATCTGCCCCAAGAGCGGCAGCGGGCATATCATCGACATACAGACAGACAACGTAGAAATCAGCGGTATCCGCATAGACGGCGACGGGGTACTCGGTGCCAACCTTGCGGGCATACGGGTCAACGCCCATGACAACGTGCTTGTGGAGAACTGCTGGTTTAGCGGAGATATCGGTGCCGGAGTTTTCTGTAGCAACACATTGGGTTTGCAAATTCAAAACGTCATTGCTGAGGGAGTGCGTAACAACGGAATCCACATCTCGGGAAACTCCTCAAATGTCATTATTGATCGCGTTATCTCTCGAGCAAATGGCAAGACCGGTATTCGTATCGACTCTACTGCCGGTACGGGTGTATCTATTTCTACTGCTTTGCTGACATTTAACGCCGAGTACGGCCTGTACTTGTCCGCAGGCGTGGGTCAAGTCAGCATTGCCCAGAACAACTTCATTGCTGCTAACGGCATCGAGCAGATATTTAGTCAATCGCCTTCTGCTTCTTTCCAAGGCATTGAGTTCCAGGTTGCACTGTTTGAGGGTGCAGTAGCCATTGACACTGTTAATGGAAGCGATAACGGGATTGCTTATCCTCTTGGAACAAAGAGTTACCCTGTAAAAACATGGGCACAAGCGACGCAGATTGCACAGCTGTATGGCTTTGAAAGCTACATGCTGCGGGGAACCTTGAACTTGCCGACCGGGGCTGTGCTTGACAGAACTCGGTGGGAAGGCAGCTCGCCGTTTGATGCGACTTTGGTATTAGACGGTGCGGTTGGCGACAAGACTTTCATGAAATTCATGACAGTCACCGGCAGCTGGGATGATGATTCACCGGAGCAGCAGTACCAGGAATGCAACCTCGTTAACCTTTCCAACTACGACGGAGCCGCGAACGACTGCTTTGTTGGCGGCACTATTACGGTAAAGGATGACGCTGCTCGGGTTGCATTTTTGAACGGCTGGGCAGCCGGATCTGGAGAAGCTGCCCCGACTATAGATATGAACGGCACTTCCGGTAACTTGTTGGCACATAACATCTCTGGCGAGTACAAGATTGCCAATGTTACCCAAGGCGACCACCACTGGCATCAAATCAACGGCGAGCTGGAGATTCTGGGTTCCAACAGCGGCGGAACACTCAACTACGAAACGGCGGGCTCTTACGAGCTGCCGCCCAACCTGGGCATAAACCTGATCCCCACCACCGCGGCTGAGATTGTGCTGAACGCTTTGCAGATCGACCACGATATTGAGGGCACGATCGGCGAAGCTATCGTCACAGGCGGCAGCGGCGGAGGCGGCGGTGGCGGCACAGCGTGTGACCCCGACGCTTCAAGAATTTATGTTGACCAAGATTACGGCGGCAAAAACAACTTGGTGTACGTTCTGGGCAGTCGCCCAGTCGGGCAGGCTACAATCGAAGTATTCCTTTACGACGATTACATTGCGGGCAACCGTGACGCAACCTACCGCATAGCTAACAGCAGACAAACAGATGACGGCACTTGGGCGTTGCCGTTTTACCTTGACCCCAACACTTACATATTGCAGTTCTACCGCCCACAAATAGCAGGGCCAGACGCGTATAAGCTTGTTGTTAGCGAAAACCCTGACGAGATCGTATTCGAGCAAATTCCGATCGAGGGCACAGGTTTGTCAGGACCGGCTACACCTCCAATCCAGACAACTACCGTTGTAAAGACTGTAGTTGAGACGACTGTAGAAGGTTTGGACGAGTTTGCTGGCGTTGGAACTGTTTATGTCGACGAGAATTACGGCGGTGCTGGTGCCTTGACTTATGTAAAGGATGGCGTGCCTGTTAACGGAGCTGACATTCTGATTTACACCGCTGCCGACTATAATGCAGGGAACCGTAGTAACGAATACATCATTGCAGCAAGTCGCCAGCTTTCGGACGGGCGGTGGCAACAGCCTGTGCGGTTAGACCCAGGTGCTTACAAATTGCAATTCTTTAAGCAAGGCGTTGCAGGCCCTGATACTTTTGACCTTATTGTGGAGTGAACTTATGGCATTGGAAGCCACACCTCCGGTAACACCTCCGGCAACTGACGTAGACTGCGATCAGCAGAACATGATTACGCCAGAGCAGACCGTCGTCGACGGTTGCCCTGTACTGCCCAAACTTCAATGTCACGAAGTGCAAATGGGACAAGATGCCCGCCTGCTTTGGAACATGAAAAACCCTCAAGGTGAAGAGGTAAACCTTACTGATTGCATAGGGGATTGCCCGAGTCAAAGCAGTCAGGCTGGTGATTCGTTTGATCCCATCAGCACCCCAGGTTGCGGCGTTGAGTTGAGGATTCGAGAGCTGACTGGTTGCAACCCGCAGCAGGACAAGGTGTACCCTGTCGACGTAGAGATTCTGGATATGGGCACCGGGTATGTGCGTTCGGCGTCGTTGCCCGAAGCAGTTACGAGAGAGCCTGGAGTTTACATCGAGGAATGGGGTGTCTTTACCGAAGACCACCGCATGATCTTTTCTAATCAGTGCTGCACGTTTATTCGTCGAGGACTGTTTGGGCTGAGCAATGACATCAACAAACGTAACCTGGGTCCGCCAACAATTGAAGAGATTCGTCTGTCCCTGCGAGATAACTCCCGGGCAGATAACCTTTTGCTGGATGACGTAGAGTACGATGCTGCGGAAATGGCTCAAGCCGTACTCCGCCCTATTCAGTTTTGGAATGAAACGCCTCCGCCGATTCGCCCAGCACAGACGACAAAGACCTTTCCATTTCGGGAAATGTGGCTTCTGGGCATTCAAGCTTATCTAATGGATATTGCGGCTCAGAACTATCGTCGTAATGATCTCCAATACAACGCGGGTGGCGTGTCTGTGGCCGATAAGGCAAAAGAACAATCCTACGCAGGTGCAAGTGCTCGGCTGATGCGTGAATTTCAGGATCAAGTTCGAGCGAAGAAAATTGAAATCAATATAGCACTGTTTTCAGGCAGCATAGGTTCACCCTATGGTGGTCTGTTTTACTAAGAGGTAAGCCATGGCTGACAATATTCAACTTCAACTTCCTGAATCCGGTGCACCTACCGTCAGGACTACGGAAGATTCAAACCAAAAGCACCACCAGCACATCCTGCTGGAGTACATCAAGTCTGGAGCTTTGCAGCTTGTCACCGACGAGGTGGGTTTGCCTGTTACGCCGACCGGCGAAGTTGATTCCGGCAACTCCCGTGCAGCGGCACCGCTGCTGGAAACCGAGTCCTACACTGGAACCTGGAAAGATGTCGCTACCTACAGTGAGACGTCTGTCCTGGTCTGGGCGTCCAACGTGGTATCCGGCGAGCTGTTCCTTGAGTTTTCCATGGACGGCTCTACGGTACACAGGTCGGTCATGATTCCCGTCGCAGACGTCGCCACGGCACCTCCGCACACGGTCACGCCGGTTGCTCAGTATTTCCGGGTCCGTTACGTTCCCGAGCCGGGCAAATCAGACAACAACCATGACGACTTCACGCTTCAAACGCTTCATCACTCAGCGAAGAGCAAACACCTGACGAGCCGAGTGAACTCACCGCTCAGCACTTCGACTGACGTAGAGAACGTACGTGCGGTACTTACTGGGCAAGACGGAGACGGCAACTACACGAACGTTAAGGTGTCCCAGGAAGGTGCAGTTCTGATTCAGGGTGGTGATGCTGTACAAGCCGCTGCCAATCCCTTTGCTGTGTATCAGCCCCTTTCTACGTCATCGTTCGGCGATCAGACCTCTGTAAAGCCTACAACGCAATTCCAGGTAAGCTTCCCTTACGGGATCGCCGCTGCCAGTGCAAGCACTGAGACTTACACCGCGGGTTCAGGGACTATTACCGGCGAGAACTCTCAGGCTGTCATTCAAACAGGTGCGACGGTAGGCAGTACTGCCGCGGTTTTGTCGAGAAAAGCGGTTCGTTATCAGCCAGGGCTGGGAGCTACTTGCCGGTTTACTTTTGGCTGCACTACCGACATCGACACCACGGGCACGGTCCAAGCAGCAGGACTGGGAGACGAAGAAGACGGGTTCTTCTTCAGCTACCGCGACAACGTCATGAACATTGTGCGGCGTTACGGGGGCTTGCGAGATGTCCACCTGCTCGCCCTCAGTAGCGGCGGTACGTCAGCGGGGGATGTCACAATTACGCTGGACGGTGTCGAGGTGGAGGTCCCAGTCACAAACGTAGGGGCTGGCGAGGCCAACGCGACCGTTATTGAGCTGCGGGACGGCGTGAACTGGGAAACGTTGACCGGCTACCGGGCTTATGCTGACGGTAACGTTCTGGTGCTTGTAGCTGTCAGGACCGGAGTGAAGTCCGGCTTGTTTGCCTACACCGAGGGAACCACAGGTGCCGCAGGCACGCTCTCCCAAGCAGTCGTAGGCCGAGATTACACAGAAGAACTTTTTCCTCAAGGTGCATGGAACCTGGATACCGCGGACGGTACTGAGCTCCTGCCTGACATTGACTGGAGCAAAGGGAATGTATTCCAGATCCGCTACCAATGGCTCGGGTACGGTGCTATCACGTTTTATGTAGAAGCACCAGGTACCGGCAACTTGCTGCCTGTTCACCGGATAGGATACGCCAATGCCAACACTACTCCCTCGGTGTTCGTGCCTACATTCCGCTTCAACGCTTTTGTCACCAACCAGGCGACGATTAAGGATGTCACGGCATTCGTAGGAAGTGCTGCGGCTTTTGTTGATGGCGGCAGGGTGCTTGAAGGCACACGACTGGCCCAGAACTGGGAAAAGACAGGCGTGGGTACGTCTTTTGAACCGATCGTGACTTTGTGTGCTCCTCGTTTTTATGAAGGTCGCACTGCCCGAGTTACGGCGTCTGTTTATCGTGTGGTTTTCTCTGCCAGCCAGGCGGCAGACTTTGAAGTCATTCGGTTGGCTGACTTGGAAGGAAGCACGAGTTGGTCATCTGCTGGTGGTTACCTGCTGGAAGATACCTCCAGTACTGGGTACTCAGGCGGTACTCGAATTTGGGCAGACCGTGTCGAATCCAGCGGCAGGGCAGAAGCATCGTCAAACGATGTTCTGGAATACGTTGTTGATCTGGTTCCTGGTGAAATTATTACGATCGTTGCCAAGGCAGACAGTGGAACGATCAAAGTTGGTGCGGCCGTCAACTGGGTTGAAAGTCTATGACATTACTTACTTCGCTATATCCGTGGACTTCGGACGACCCGCCTACTAATGGCGGAGGGCTACCGATAGCGACAAACTACGCGATTTCTTGCGAAGAAAATGAGTGTCCTCCGAGTTGCGAGGATGCTTTTGACATGGTGCACGTCTCGTACTTGATACGAGGCGGCACCCGCGTAATGTGGCAGTTAATTCCGGAATTTAGCGACCCACTGCCTTGGACTTTCCAGCTCCAGGTCGGCAAGTCGGGCGATGAAAACGCAGATGACTGGACAGACGTCGGGCTACCTGTCGAGAACTCCTGCTACTCGATTGACTCTGAAAAGCGGGCTTACAGCAAAACGCAGAACACGCACTACCGCGTGAAGATGACCACGCCCGTGGCTGTCTATTACTCACAGCCTGCGGCTAAGAGTGGCATCCTGAACGTTAGGGATTGGCGTCTTGCCAAGGAGATCGTCAGGAAAGAGAAGCTGCGTTTTCGGTACACGTCACAGGACGGATACCTGCTCAAGCGTAGGACTAACGGCCAAGACTGTACAAAATGCCTAGATTTGCAGACAAACGAAGTAACAGATCCTTACTGCCAAGAGTGCTGGGGAACCGGCAAGCAGTGTGGCTATTACTATCCAATGGCCTGCATTTGGGCAGACCTGTCGCCGAGGACGCGTCGATTGCATATTGATGACCAAGCTCGCAGGGGCACGGTAAAAGACATTGTCGTTACGGGCAGAATGCTTATGCTTCCGCTAATTGACGAGCAGGATGTTTGGGTATCTCGCAAGACGGATGACAGGTATTACATTCATTCAATTCAGGATGTAGCAGAGATTCGGGGCGTGCCGCTGATAGCTAACATTGAGATGAGACCGGCACCGTTTACTGACGTTATCTACGAGATACCGATACCGCAGCAAGACGCATGGCTTCAAGAACACTGCTAACCTAGAATAAAAACATGCCACACATACCACGATCAATTAGCCCGACAGGTCAACTAGGACCTATTGATGCACCGCGAGCGGAGCCTCGTCAGGCTATTTCCAAGCCGCCTGTGCCTTACATGGGCAGCGGGAAAGGTGAAGTGGATCCTGCGGCCAGGCTGAGAGGCAACAAAATGGTCGGCAAGCTGAGCATGAAAGACTGGGACGTCGACCCCATGCGGGTACTTAAGCATTTACTTAACAAGGAGATGGTGGCCGATGAGCACAGCGGATTGGTGTCCGACCCCGGGCGATCCTCCTAGTAAGGATGCGTGTCAAACTCAAAGCACAGTCAACGTAGATTATTTATGCGAGAACGGCTGGCAACCGCTTTTAATTACAGGATTCTTTCGTGATTTGCTGACTCGACAGTGGTCTGACCCTACTAATATTGTCAGCCCTGAGATGAAGCAATATGTATGGAGCGAAGACAAGACAAGCGGTATACTCATAGAAAGCGTTTATCGTTACCGTGCGGACCTCGTAGAAAAGCGTCCAGCGATAATGATTAAACGAAACTCGTTTAGGAATATGCAGACCGGTTTCGGTGGGCAGATTTTTGGAGCGGGAGCGGCGGCATACGAAAACGAAAAGGGTGCGATTAGTCGCCACACGACCTTGTTTGTAGGGTCACACACCTTTTTCTGCATCCATGGAACGGGTGCTTCAACAGAGATATTGGCATCGGAAGTCATGGCACATCTTGTGGCTTGC
>Ga0209645_1000443_pt1 | contig 21389 bp, 30 predicted proteins | sample ETNvirenome_6_30_FD_184070 | JGI IMG/M metagenome (GOLD analysis project Ga0209645, IMG submission 184070) | Marine viral communities from the Pacific Ocean - ETNP_6_30 (SPAdes) (version 2) | ecosystem: Environmental > Aquatic > Marine > Oceanic | place: Pacific Ocean | collected 2013-06-19
ACTGCGCTAAATGCCCACTCCAAACTGTCTTGGTTGTTTACTACACCAACTCGTCCAGTCGGCTCTGTGTTAAATTCGCCAGTTGGGTTGTAAGGTGGAAAGACTCTTGGAAAAGTACCCTCTGTGTAGTTTACTTCTAATTTAGTTTTAACTCCAACTCCATTATCAACCTGTCCAATTTCTAAATCACTATCATTGCCCAATCCGTCCTGTACGGTTGTTTTGCCTGTTGCAGGTATTCCTTGCGTACTGTCTTCTGTTTTGAGAAGTCCGTCATAACTATCTTTTATTCTCTGTCCTGTAAGTGTTGCCATACTTTTCTACTTTTTTTAGAAACCTTTTTAAGAGTTCTACGTTTTTTACTTTTGGTTTACTTTTTCTTTTCATAACACCCAACCTGTGAAATCTGCTGTTGTATCTGGAAACATATCCTCTTGGTCGTTACTCGTATACTCTGGAAACTTGCTCATATTATTGCAAATGTAGTCTAGAAATCTACGTGTAAAAAACTGTGCAAAATTTCTATGTTTATCTATTAAATAATCTATCTCTGCTTTTTCTGGTATTTCTCCGTTTTCGCTAGTGGACTTAAATACTCCTTTATTTTGGATCTGGTAACTTGCAAACGGTATATAATCTACCATTGCATAATGTATCAACATATCTTTTACATAGTCGTTTACCAAATTGTAATAATCTGGATTGTCTTCTGGCGTTAACGTACCTGCAATTATCATCGCCTGTATTGCTTCTAACAGAGACGTTCCTAAATAATTCTGAATATGGATCTCTTGTGCTATACGAATAAACTGTATAAACTTATCAGTGTCAACATTACCGTCAACTATCGTGTTTCTTACTAGATCTGTTCTACTTATCAATAACGCTGTTGCCATATTTTACTTCTTATTACTAGGTTTCCAGTTTGGGTGATGACCATTGTCTTTCATATCCTTTGGTGCAATTACGCTGTCTTTCGATCCTCTGGGACTTGCTACATACGTTTTCGGTATGCTGTCTGTTTCTTCAAACTGTCCTATGTTGCCTGTGTCTTTATAATACGATCCGTCTGTCTTTTTCTTTAATCTGTACAATACCTGTTCCCAGTAATGTCCACAATTTACTCCACCTTTAAAACGAAATAAATCATACGGCTTACCTTTGTGTCCGAAACTTCTGTTTACACCGTCTCTACTTGCCTTATCAATGTCTTCTAATCGGTATACATACCCTCTGCCACTTCTTGACATCATTGCCTTGCAAAACTTACGTGAATTATCACTGCTGTGTCTTTCTTGATACCTGTATCGTATCTTGTAAAACGACTTATCTAAATAACTGAACCCACTAGGTTTTGCTGTAACGGCATTTGCCAACTTTTGTAGCGTTGTTTCCTTTGCTTTGATATATTGTGATGCCCATTCCTCGTTAGTGTTGTTAGAAACGCTGTATGGGCGTGAGACAACTTCTTCCCATTCGTCTGTAATTATGTCTGGGTGCAATTCTGACAATATACCTAGATATTCGTCATCGCTTAATTCAATATCTCCTTTATCCTCTGCTGATAATTTAGCAAGTGTCTCTGTTACCTTTTCTTCTATCTTTTGACCTGTTTCTTCTTCTCGTGTTTCTGCATCTACTACGTTTTCTAGATCAACAAATTCTAGTGGCTGCAGTGTTTTAAAGTAAAGGTTTAAACTGATATTGTTATACGCTAGTATCTTATCAAATGCATCTATCAATAAATTCTGCAATGGTCTGATCACAACGTTGTCCATTAACGTACTGGCTGTTTTTAGTTCATCGGCATTGTTTCCAAGACCTGTCTGATCCTTAATACCTAATAGCATTGGACTTACAACTCTGTGTGCCACCATTATCTTTTTCATACTTTCATCACTTAAAAACTGATATTGATTGTGAGCATCTGATAATTGCACTGGCTCTATACTTGCTGCCGTATCTGCGTTTTCGTTGAATGACAATATAAATTTACCTGCATTGCTAGATCCACTAAACTTGTCATAGATCCGTTTTTCAATGTTTGCACGTTCTTCTTCATTCGGCACACCATTATTGAAATTAACTAGCATACTGGGTGCTAGACCATTCAATATATTGTTCAAGTGATAGTTGCTTATTTCTTCTTCTAATTCTGCATATTGCAAACCTCCTTGATAGTCTACTGGACTATAATAATAATGTCCTGCTACATAAGGGCGTACATACAGTATTTCTATTGCTTCCTTGCTAGTTCCAAATGCAGGTATACGCTTTAACGTTTCGTTCGGTTTGATCTTACTCCAATCACTGCAATAATAGAACCCCTCTATTTCTCCTTTGTCATTACACTTCTCCATTGCAAGTGTTTCTACTGGCATATGCTCGATCTGTGCTATTCTTGTTCTGTCTTTTGAATAAATGACTTGTATTGCACACTGTCCCATAAGTTTAAGATCGTATACCAGTTTACGTACACAATCCTTATGAAACAATGTTACTGCCTGTGCGTATTCTTCTGGCTTTTTGTTGCTGTCTGTTGCGTCTAGTCCTTTACCGAATACCATTTGACTAATACCGTTGATCACTGCGTTATTTGTTGGACTACCTGTATACCTGTCTATTAAGTACGAAAAATAATTATTCTTACTTCCGTATGTTACGTAGTCTTTTCGCTTTTCTACTTTTATGTCTGGCGAAGTATACGATTTTAGTTGCACTATTTTTATCTCACTCATTATTCGTAAATTATGTAGTTATTACTGTCCGTCTGTGCTTCTTCGTAAACGTCTTTATTGATGCTATACGTGTCTCCTGCGTTTTGGTTGATTGTTTGATCAGTAAAAAAGATACGACCTCTGTATAACAAAGTGTTTGTTTCAGCCATTGTTTCTCCCTCGTATAATTCGAAATGTACAAACTGTCCCTCTTTTACTTTTAAAGCAATTTTCGTGTCTTCTTCTAAAACAAAAGATACGTGGTTTTCTAAATACGTTAAGTCAACTTTAAAAACTGTTCTATCATTGTTTGTTGAAACGTTTTTATATATAACAAAGGCATTGCTTACTTGCTTTCTTGGTATGACTTTGATTGTACTATCTCCTGTTGTACTTAATATCTCCATACTTATATAACAATAAAAAAATTACAACTGGTGCAAGGGTAAAAAAAAAGGGACGATATACGTCCCCTTTCTACTTCTAAATGATCCTATTACGGATTGATCTGTGTCTCTGAAACTGTTACACCTGTTGATGCTAGTGATTGCGATAAGAAGTTTGCAGGTTTTTTTTCCATACCTTGAAGTGTCAAAGTATAACCAGACAAATCTCCCATTGCTGCACCTGTTACGATTGTTCCACCGTTTACGTCCATACCAAATTCCAGACCTGCTGCAAAAATGTTTCCGTTATTGTCTTCTACAAATACGTGTGGACGAGCAACTGCCAACAAAGCAATTTCATCGTGTGTTGCACTATCTAATTTCTTAAATTGTAGTGTCAAGTTTTGATCATAAAATGTCGTACCGTTTTCTCTGCTAGATGTGATTGTTTGCTCGAACGAAGATGTACCTTTTAAATCATACTGATAAGCCGTGATAGACGTATCTGCTGCCGTGATAGCATCAATAGCATCTGTTGATCCTACGTAAGACACACCGTCAATAGTAAAGTCTTCAAAGTCTACAAAGTAAACCTTTGTCAAACCACCTACACTATCCTTGCACGGTTCTGTTCTTCCTGTTGTTAAATTACAAGCCATATTATTTTTCTTTTTACTAAAAAAGGGTAGGCAAGACTATTCCAACCTACCCCTTTCGGTTATTAACTAAATCTAATTACGAATACAATACGATGTCGCTACCAATACCGTGCTGTACACCTGCTGTAAAACGCATTACTACTCGGACTTGTTGCGATCCGTCAATTTCTGCCATATCAAGTACACGTACTTCGTTGTGATCTGAAAGTAGACCAGTACCAAAGTACAAGTTTGATTTTTGTGCAGCAATGATTGTATCGTCTGCAAGACCATTTGCAACTGCAAGTTTAACACCGTCAAATGCAAGGTCGTTACCCATTCCATACCATAGTGTACCTTTGTTGTCTACACCATTAGCACCTGCAGTACCGAACCCACCTAACGCACGTACATAAGCACGAGCAACGTTTTGAGGAACATACAAGAATAAATCGTCTTTACCATATACTGCACTAGGAATTGCATCTACAACTTTTCCTAATTCTGTAATTACGTTTCCTGCATTTACAGTAGTACCTACTACGTCATTAACGTCTCCGTCTGCTGTTAGTTTTGCAGTGAAACCCTCGAAAGTGTTTGCTGTACCTGCACCAGACCAGATGTTGTTTTCAACGAATTGAGCAACTTGCTGTGATGCGTGAGCAATTAAGAAGTCGCTGAATTTAGGTGGCAAGTTATCAAATGCAGAGAAACCCATTTGTACTGCTTCCCAGTCTGACTGAAACTGATCCTTACACAAGATCATATTCTGCTGAAATTCGCTAGGTTCAAGGATTTTTTCTGCTAGTGAAATATCTGCTGTATCTGTGAAATCACAAGACGCATCTACAATGCTAGATGTATCTGTTGCAAAAGTCTTCAATACAGATTTGTACTTTACGTTTGGCTTTACTGTAATAAGATCATTAGCCAAAGTATTACCAGACAAAAGTGCTGCCGAAATATACTCTCCTGCAAACTCTCCTGCATAGGTAGTCGTGATTGTTGGTTGTGGTTGTGCCATTTCTCTTTTTAATTTTCGATGTTACTAATTTTTTCCATTATTCTATCCATTACAGACAACTGCGTTCTTTTCTTTCCGATCTTTTTAAGACTTACAGTTTTTTCTGCTTCTGGATTGTGCGTCAAAGGTTCTGTTGCAGGTTTTGAAAGTTCTGCTTTCAATTCTTCTTTTTCTTCTTCCTCTGCTTCTACTTCCTCTTTAACTTCTTCCTTTGCTTCTTCGAGTTTCGCTTTCACTTCCTCGATCATTTCTTTGAGTTCTTCTTTCGCTTCTTCGAGTTCTTCTTTTGAAACGTAACCCATTGTAGTTTCTTCAACTACTTCTTCTTTTACTTCTTCGAGATTTTCTTTCATTTCTTCTTTGATTTCTTCCTCTGCACTTTCTACTTCTCCGATGCTACCAATTATTCCCTCGTCTGCTACGATCAATGTTGATCCGTTTTCAAGTTTATAATCTCCGATAGGTAGTGGCACACGTTCATCATCTGTTACAATAAAAACTGGACTTTCTGCTGCAAATTCTTCTGCTTCTAGAATAGTTCCGTTTTCAAGTTTCATTTGAGCAAACTCGTACCTTTTCAAAAATGCTTCGAAACGTTTTAAAATATCGGTTGCTTTCATATACATATAACTATTAAAAATTACTAACTGGGCGTTTAAGAGGTTCTACTGATATTCCCTATGCCTTGATTGATTAAATATCCATTGCAACAATCTATCCTATACGTGTCCTCGTCTTTACATAAACAAGCACGATTGCTTCTTACTGGACTTGTATTGCTTGGCGTTATGAATTCACTTTCTTTCATATTGACTATAACATATTGCTGAACGTTGCTTGGTATCTTTGTACTCCTTGATCATAGTAGCATTGACCATACAGCGTTGAATAAATTTGCTTTTATTTTCGTTTTCTTTTGGTGTCGGTATTGGCATTACTTTCGTTTTATCGGTACGCAATTCGGTACTTCTTTACCGTCTTTCATTTTTGTGCCTATCTGCTCGTAACCGTCCCAACAAGGTTTTTTTAATATCTCCATTGCTGACATATCTAGTTCATTGAGTTTTTTATTCGCCCAACGAAGACCTGCTTTACCTCCCCACGCATCGTACATTAAAGATCCACAGCCGTCATCATATGAATTTTTATCTTTGTAGTTTCCTCTATGTCTATTAAGAAAACCTGCCATTCTTTTGATTGTCTCTACACTTATTGGCTGACCTTTTGCTAATTGATTTGCTCGTCTTTTACCTACTGGCGTTCCACAAGATCCCCAACCGTTTTTATCTGCCCACTCTAATGCACGTTTTGCGTTGTTCTTTACTCCACTAGGGTAGTCGCTGTAACTTTCTAGGCATACTTTACCTGTTTCTTGGAACGTTAACAACATTTCGTGTAATTGATCCAGTACGTTTTGTGCCTGTTCGTCTTTTGACAATTCTTCTGGCAACGCTTCTTTTGGACGTTCTGCCTTATCAGCAAAATAACCCTCTATGCTGAAACCTTTTACTTTACCTGTCTTCACATATTCATTCCAGATATCTTCATTGTCTACTTTTACAGTACCTGCCCACGTACCTTTTGGCAAGTTCATACCGTATAATTTAGACTTATCCATTTCTGGATCATCAACAATCCAACTTTCTACAAGCGTTAAACCATTGATTTTGTCCTCGTGTTCTAGTGTCGAGTTCGCTTGATATCCATTTTTTAAGAACATTTGAGACGCTTTTAAGACCGTATCTCTGCTGAAATATATATAGTATTCCTCGCCCTCGCTATCTTGTCTGTAAATTGGTCTATTTGGTACTAGCAATGCACCTACTAAAATCTTCTTTTCTTTGTCTACTTCTGCAAACTTATACTCCTTTCCCTCTTGGTTTTTAAGTGCAACAAAGTCTTCCTCTATTGCAGGTTCTTCCACAATACTAATTGCTTCTACTCCTGCACTTAATTCGTCTTCTGAAAGGATCAATTCTACTATCTTCATATCTATATAACAATTAAATTTTGTAAACTGTTCTTTTATTAAATACTCGCACCCTCTACAATGTTACGTGAAAGACCTTGTGCTGATGAAACATCGTCTGCTACTACATAAGTTCGTTGAGGTTTTTTTTCTTGTTCGCCTATTGCTTCTGCTAATTGATTTGTGCTATTTGCCCCAACGATATTAAATGCAGGTGCTGTTCCTCCACCTGTTGGCGTGGGTGCTGATACACTAGTTGCTGTTCCACCTCCACCTGCACCTGCTGTTGCCTGTTTAGTTTTTGACATTGCTTGTTTTATACTTGCAACAATACCTACTGCCTGTGCAGCAAATATCGCTATCGGTAATAAGTTTGCAGGTGGGGGTGCTGATGATGCTGCTTTAGCTGATCCTTTCGCTAATTCTGTTCCACTTTCTGCTGCGTTCATTGTCGCTTTGCTTAAAGTGTTTTTAGCGTTTGCTATCAACTCCTTTAATGCTAATGCCTGTTTTGCTACAAACAATGCTTTGCCTATTTTGCTTTCTGCACCTGCTGCGTTTATTACGGCATCAAGTCCTTGCTGTACCATTGCCTTTTTGGTCTCTGCTTCTAACTTGTCTAATTCTATTTTTTGATGACCAAATTCTTGTTGCTTTGCTGCTAACTCTGCTTCTGCATCTATACGTGCCTGTGTACCTGCTTTCGTGTTGTCTATGTTAAACTGCAACCTTTCTAGTTCTAATTCTTTTTCTAATTCAAATGCTGCCTGTTTAGCATATACTTTTTGCAATTCGTTTGTCTCTTGATCTGCTGCAAAATTTGCTTCTGCTATTGCTAATTCATTAAGACTTTGTGCCTTGCTTTTATCTAGATCCAACAATTCCTGTTTTAGACCTACTTCGTTTGTTAACTGTTCAGACTTGAACCCTGCCACCTTTGCGTCAATAGCCAACATTTCTGTTTGCAGATCATACAACTGTGTGGTAAGTTCGTGGCTTTTGCCCTCTAATTCTTGCTGTTCTAATAAAGCATTGATCCTAGTTTGGATTGCTTCTTTTTCTTCATCTGACTGACGTTGCAATACTTTGCCTAATTCTTCATTCGCTTTTATTCTGTCTTCTATACTTAAACTAACATCATCACGTATCTGTCTTTGCGTTTCTGCTTCGAGATCGTATTGCTCAATTAGTCTTCTGGACTGTGCTTCCATTAAAGCATAGTTTTTCTTGTTCTGCACTACACGTTTAGCATTACTAGCAATAGTCTCCATATCTATGTCTTGTATTGCATTTGCTGTTTCTTCTGCAACTGCTTGTGCTAGTGTACCTACTTCTGTAACTGCTTCAACAAAATTTTCTCCTATTTGCTTACCTGCTGTTTTAATACGTTCTCCAGTTTCTGCTAATTTTTCCTTTGTTGCATCTATGTCTGCCTGTAACTGCTTTATCTTTTCTGGATCTTTACCTCCCAAAAAACTATTTTCCCAAGCCAACCGTGCTTTTTGAACACCGAGTACTATTCCTTGTATTGATCCTACTATAACGTTTATTGCTATTGTCAATGCACCACCTAATACTTTTTTTAACGCATCAAAACCTCCTGTTGCTTCGCTTACACTATTGTATACTGAAATCAATCTGTCGCTGACTTCTTTAAATACCATACCAATAGCCGTAAATGCTGTTTCTATTAAATCTGCAACTGTTTGGTTTTTCATCATTGCTTCGGATAGTTTGTTTACCAGTGCTAACACAATACCTATACCTGCTGCTTTCATCGCAAGTCCTACACCTTTAAAACCTTTTGCAAGTCCTTTAACTGCTTTTGTAGTTTTTGAGTTTTGCTTTTCGAGATCCTTGACTTGTTTTTCTAAACCCTCGACCTGCTTTTGCTGTGCTTCCTTTAATTCTTCTACGCTATCAGTTAGTGCTTCAACGCTTTTTGTTGCCTTGTCTAACTTTGCTTCTATTTCGAACGTGAACTTTTCCATTGCTTATTCATCATTTTAATCGCCTGTAACAACTCTTTTCTATTTTCTGGTAGTTTGTATTGACCTTTAGCAATATCTACCCTGTGTGTGCTTTGTTTGTATTCTATACCCAATAATGCTATAATACTTTCTAACATTTTACATTATGTTTAACAATTCCAATTCACTTTTTCCTGTCAACAAATTTGTTTTGATTGAGTTTAACCTGTATCTCACATCATCAACAATGAATATATCATTTAACTCGTAATTCAATAAGATTTTTAATGGAAGATACGCAGTTAATTTTGTCAATCTTTGTTTTTTATCGAATAAACTTACAACATAGTCCCTGTAATAATCTTTGAACAAAGTATCTGTGAAATTTGTAGTTCCTGTATATTCGTTTGTTTCATTATTGAAATGTATATTGCTTTTATCTGTTGGTGTTGTGCCTGTTGGCATTTCGACTGAATTACTTGGCTGATTTGCAATACCTAATGTAGTAACAGATTTTGCCGTTCCGTCATCATTTAATTCATTGACAAAATAGAAATTATTTGTTTGTTTTCTCACAGGGTAAAAAAGCAATGGCTCTCCCTTGCTTGGACTTTGGCTTTCATCTACACTCCAACCCCATTGTATTCCTCTTGTGAAACTTGTTACTGTTCCTACCCTTTCAAACATCATATGCGAAAAAGGTACTTCTACTTTGTATATTCTTCCGTCTAATTCTTGTTCGCCTGTTGTGTAATCTATTGCACCCCACTCTCTGTTTGCAACCTGTTTAAACCTATTTGCTAAAAATGTTTTTGTGTCTTTGTATTTTAACTGTACCTCTCTAAACGGCAACGCTAAATTTACTTTGGATTTTTCATTGTCTATGTACTCGCTAATATCCCACGCTTCTGTGTTAGGTGCAGTACCTCTGCCTAACGCATAATAATCGTCTAACGTGATAACCTTAATAACAGTATTGTCCTCGTCTGAATTTTCTTCATCTACAAAAGCCGTAAGGTTGAACATCTTAAACAAACCTGTTAAGAAATCAATAATTTTTATTTCTGGCATTTGCTGTGATACTACAAATTTAAAAACATCTGATGTATTAAATACTCCTGTTTGAAACGTACCTGTTGCACTGTAAGTAGGGTAACTATCCATTGAGAAATTCCAACGAATGTTGCTAAACTCCATTTCTCCAACCGTACTTATGTAAACCATATATCCGTCAAAATGAAATAAGTCGCAATCATCATCAACAAGTGACCTTAAATTTACGCTAACATTCCCTGTATTATTTGTGCTTGTGTAGTAATTATTATTTTGTCCGTCTGCAATTCTTATATCATAAGGCGTTGTTGCATCTCCTGTTGCAGGAAAAAATTGTAATGTTAAATAGTTTAGTTGGTCTGGGCAATTTTCAAAATATACTGCTTCTCCGTCAGAATATATCCCAAAATAATCGCTATAAAAAGTTGTGTCAAATGTATCAACTAAATTTTCAACTTTATCACTACCCTCAAAATTCTCTACATCTCCACTTTTTCTATGCAACCACATAAACAGATTGTTTATTGTATCATAGTTTGTATTTTTGAGATAGTCGCTGCTAAATGTTAGGTTTGTAGCATATCCGTTTGCTTTCGTAAACTTGTCTTCTATCTGCTCAATAATTCTGTTCACTTTTAAAGCGAATTTCAGTTGGTTCCAATATACTCCGTGTTTACCTCCACTTGGGTACAAATTACCTGTGTTGTGGGTGTTATCGTTTGTGTCATAATACAAGCGTTGAGTATGCGTTATCAAAGGCACTACTAAATCATTTGTTGAGGGTACTGCCGTTAGTCCATTTGAAATGTTTGTAGGCGAATACAGTCTGTCTAAATCTGAAAACGATAAGTCGCTTAATTGACTATCTCCTAACAAATCTTTCATACTAACCAGATTGCCAAAAAACGTAATTCTATACGTGTGAGGTTTGTTGTCCTTTAAATCAACTCCCTCTAACTTTATCTTTCCTTTTCTAAATGTTTGGTTGTTTATTTCTAATGTCGATGTTACCTTTTTTCTTGCATCAAAGCCGTTCACTATATCAAAATTGTAGTAATGCTTAAATATCTTGTTATTAGTTTTAGATGCAGGGACTGAAAACGATTGACTAAACGGAGTAAAGATTTTTGCTATATCTTTTACGTTTTGAATAGTGTCTGTAACAGAAACGGTTTCGTCATTAAACAAATCTATACGTTCACTTCCAATATATAATTGCAACAATCTATTCATTACCTAACAATGTTTATTTTGTTATACGCATATTCGAAATCAACAGTATATCTAATCATTTTATCATTAACACCTGTCATACGTTTTATGCTTTCAGTTTTGATCAATACTGGTGCAGTACTATTGCTGTCTTCTAACCATATATACTCCGACATTATCATTTGTTCTAACGGCTCGTTTAAGCACTCTCCCTGCAAAGGTGTATTAAGTTGTATACTTTGGCTAGATGTTACGTTAAATCGCTGTTTATTGTGCTTATATACATCATACGTTGGCGTTCCTGTGAAGTCTATTGTATTTCTTTGATACATTTCGCTTTTGGTCGATGTCGTTACAGTTGATTTTTGTGTAAACCAATAACTTTGCAATGCACCAAACTTATTGTAGAAAATTGCTCTATACTTTTCAAACTTTGGCTCACATATTACATTGATAGTTATTGTGGTTGTTTGTGGCGTACCAACAGTTGACGTAATCGTAATTGTATCTCCATTTAATGCGTTTTCTGTATCTATAATCAAATACTGTATTTTATCGTTACTATCATCACTATCGGTTATTTGTTGTGTTACACCAACGCTGTCCCAAGTTGGCTCACTTTCTTGCCAATAATCACTTTCCAAACTCCATACTCCTAGTGGAATTTCAGTTTGTATTGTTGGCTCATATTCTGAAAACAATGGTATGCGTATATCTCTGCCGTTAACAACATTGATACAATGATTGCTTTGCAACACCATAGGCGTACTTGTCTGTCTAGGGTTTGCACCTTCCTCAAAATAACCGAAGCCGTCAAAAGCGAGGTAATCAGTATTGTTGCTATCTGTTGTTTCGTCAGTATGTGTATAATCTATATCTGCTTCAACCCAAACTGCATCTTGTGCTTCATCGTAGTATTCTGTGTACAGATAGTCTCTTATCAATTCTGAAATTTCAAACACTACATAATTATTTGCTGTACTTGTCAATGGCGTTTTCGTCAAAGTGTACGTAGCCGTTGGAGGTTTGTCTGTACCTTTTACACCAGAATATATAAACAGATTTAGTTCTACTGATTGCAATGTTTTACCACTATCGGCTACTTGCTTTATATAATACGGACTTCTTGCGTTTATTACTGTACTCATTGTTCAAATACTGTTTTTAGTTCTACTTTTGCATCTTCACGAAATGCTGTGATCAATTTCACTGGCAAATCTTTTCGCATCTTTTCAAATGGCTTGGTCATAAACAACGTTGGCTTGATACCATTTTGGTATATACCCATTGCTATTGCAAACAACACTGACTTTCTAGGTAAAAACTTTCCCTTATCGTCTCTAGGTGCTATCTTACGTTTCACTACCCACTTGTCTAGTTTACTAGGTGGTGGCATCTTATCTTTGTAACTGTAAGGCGTTGTATACGCTGACTTTTTACCATTTACACCCTTGTCTATGAACTCTCCATAATAATTCATTTCTATACCTGCTTCAATACCGTTTTCTGTGAACGTTACTGTTTTCGGTTTAATACTTTTCGATAAACTACCAGATGCATTGATCCCCTCGTTTGCTAAATTCTTTTTTGCTGATGCTATTATTAGATCAACATACTGTCGCAATGCTTCTTCTGTGTTTAATAGATCCATTACTCTGTGCAAATGTTTATATCGTTTTGTACAAATGCAGTGAACGTATATGCCCAACCTGCTAATTTATTTTCGAACCTGTCCGTGAATGGCTCACACGATCCTTGACCTGTTAATTCGAATAGATCATTTCGTAACGTGGCTCTGGACAAAGACTGGTTTAACAAATTAACTACTGCCAACTGTTCGTTCAATACGTCCTGCTCGTTATCTATACCATAAAATGTATTATCTACTTCTGCGTTTGGTGGATCTGCATATTCAAGTTTGTTTACGTGTACTACGTCCATTGCTAATACTGTCATATTAAACGACATTGTACCAGACGCTAATTGTACGTTATTGACCATTACGTGTGCTAGTGGGAATATAGTTTGTTTGTTTAGATCAATCTCTCTTATATCGCCAAATGTAACTGTATTCACTTCGTCTAGATCTAACAAGAAATTCTTGATCCGTTCTGTCGCTTGATAAAATGCTTTACTTCCGTTTGTGAGTGCCATTACTTAAATTTACTTTTTATCTGTTTGCTTTCTACTTCTGCCTTTTCTTTTTCAAAACATAATGCTAACATACACGTATGCACATTCATTCCTGTGATATCTTCAAACCGTCTAACATCTCCTTGAGAGAGTGCGTAAACTGATTGATACCACCCCCACTTTCTGCCAAACCCTGCTGCAAGTCCTGTTGGCTGTTCTGATCCTCCCTCATATAGTTCACTGTAAGTTTCGATAAGTCGATCCCTAAATTGTAAAAAAAAACTATACTACTAAATACTGCGTCTAGTGGCGTGAGCATCATTGCTTCGTGGAAGTTGTCCCCCCTGTATTCCTGTATACTGTAAAACTGACCTATCTGTTTCTTTATCGGTCTATACAATACTGCCATTGCTTGGTGCATCTTGTCCCAGTCTCCCATTGACTTGTCTAGATCAATAAATTCTCCAAACGTCATATCATCTAATTTTGGAATGAAGCCAAACTTCGTATCTCCAATTTCAAATTGCATAACTAGATCTGGATTGCTGTTTAGCAAACTTATCAAATGATCTATTGCTCTGTTCACATCTGACATTTTTAACTGCATACCTGTTTTGTACGGTACATTGCAAAATATCTCTAACATCTTCAATGCTAAAAACCTGTCTTTGTGTTGTCCCTCTGTGTTGCTTTCTGCCAACTTTAAATAACGTCTGTATTGATCTAACGTTATCTCTGATAGTTTAGTGGGTATGTCTATTTCTATTCGCATCTTAAAACGGCTTATATACTATATAACAAATTTCTAATGACAATTATTAGATCCAAAAAAAAAGGGCAACCATTTGGCTACCCCCTTTCCTCACAAATTAGAAACAAATCTAACTTTTCTTTCTACCCCTCTTACCTTTCCAGTCATCTGCCAATTCCTTTTTGAAATCGACAAACCTTTTGAGTTCGTATTCTTCATCTTCCTTAATTGCCTGTTTTGCCATACGGTATAATGACGGTATGTCTTCTAGCAACTGTCGTGCATCGTATTCAATATACGTATTGTCTTCTGGTTCGTAACCAATACTTTCAATATGCACTACACCTCTTGTGCTGTGCAGCGTTACTGTTCTTAAAATAAATGTTTCTTTCATCTTCTTTTTTATGTGTGTCAACTTTGTCAAGTTTTATCCTTACGAAAAGTACTTGTCTACTATTTTCTTCCACCATACTGTTTGCTGTTTGTATAGCCATTCGCTAGGTGTATATGCTTTGATCTTTCCTCTACTGTCTATTGTTACGTGTACTCCAGACGGCAGTTGTTTATATTGTATAATTTTAGTTCGCATCTTGCTTTATATTTTCTATGTTATCTTTTACATTGTCTTGGATCGCTTTTAAGCGTTCTAACTCCTGCAGTATGGTATCTGTGTTACCTTTTATGCCGAAGTACCATTTAACGTCCTTTAAACGCCAATTACGGTGTGGTTTCAAACCTGCTTTAAATAATTTAACGTCTCGTATGCTTATTATCAAGTTATACGTGGCTACTGACATAAAACCGTCATTGAACCTTACTGTCTTTTTAAGATCTGTTTCGTACTGTGTCATCGTATGTTGTTTATATAACTGATTATTTCTTCTTCTCTATTTTTAAGGTACTTATACATTGCAGTGTCTTTTGCACCTACGCTGATACAATACATTATGTTGTAGCGTGTGTCTTTTAACTTGTCTTTTAGATCGTCTAACTGTGTTCTCATATTAGTATATTCTAAATGCGTGGTATAAATCTCCGTCTATTGTTACTTCGTGTTCTACTCCGTCATAGGTAGCAAACGTATGTCCGTAACCGTCTTGCAAACAGTTTTCTGCTGTTTCTTCCCAGTCAATAGCAATCCACCAATCTAATTGACCTGTGTAGCATTCTTCAACTGTTTCCTTGATCGCATCTACATAAATATCCCAGATTTCGATTTCGTGAATAAACCTGTATTCTTCTCCGTCAATATCTGCCGTGAAGTCTGTTTCGCCTGTTTTGATTTCGTGTTCAATAGATCGAACCTCGTCCCTAACTATATATAGGTTAAGGTCGTTAGCAATAAATTCTAAAATGTCTCGTGTCATAGTTTTACTTATTTCTGTTTTTGTAAGGAACGCGATTGTGATAGTCGGCAAGTACTGCTATGCGTTCTTCTAGCGTACTACCGTGTATTGATCCACATAACGGTATACATTCGTGGGTAACTGTTGCACCAACAGGCAACGTGGTTTTGTTTGTTTGTACTGGTTCAGCAAGTGTTTCCGTGATCCGACCAGAGTACGACATAATTTTACGATCTGGTTTTTGTATACGGACGTGTCCACAGTATTTTCCATTAACCCAGTAGTCAACGTGATAACCGAATATGTTAAAAATGTGATCCTGCATTATATATTTAAATCAGATTTAATTTGACCAAAGATGTGGTTCAAAGTTTTGTTAAATTCTGCATTGAATTTTGCGTTAGCAATTTTGTTTTCTTGACGAACAACAGAATTTTGTTTTTTGATTAAGTCATTGAGTGTACGTATTACAGAATTACGATCATCGGCAATAACGCCAACAGTATATTTTTTACCGTCATAATTGATCGTGTCCCCCAACTCCCTACGGAATTTAGAAGGGAAGTAACGTACTGATTGTAAACGTGTTTTGTCATCGTTTAAAGTAACTAAACCTGTGTGATAAACTTGCATAATTTGTGAATTATTTTGTTAATAATGATGTAAAACTATGCAGGTATTTTGTATTGACAAAACAAAAACACATATTTTTTAACCTGTAAGATGTAAATTTTCGCTAATTCAACTTGATGCTTCCTTATCTAATACAAAGTAATCACATTCTACTCCGTCATTTGGAGACTTCATAAAGTACGATTGTCTGCTTGACGGTATTGCAGTATATCTATAACATATATTCTTCATAGGGCAACCTGTACCCTCGCACATTGTAATATCTGGCATAATCTTTTAATTTATCTGATTGCATACTTTCCATAATTCGGACGGCTTAACTTGTTTAATATACTATAACGCAGGGCATCTAGACTGTGATTGTTTTTGTCCTCTGGCTTGTTTGTGAGGTTTCCAGACTTGTCTTCTATAAACTTGTAGTTACGCATCTCCTTAATTACGTTCGTACTATCTTCTGTAACGTGCAGCGTATATCTACGCAACATATCAATACCTAAATTGATTTCTCCTTTATACGTGCTTTTCGTATTCCAACCTAATCTATGCAATTCCTCAATACTTTTTGGTTCTGCACTATCACACCAGATTTCATCTCGTCTATCTAGACCTAGCGATTTCAATTCATCTGCAATATCCTTGTTTGTCATACCTCGTCTAAATATCAATTCCTTAATGTACATATTTGTACCGTCTGCCCACGTTTCTACTAACGCTGTTGGATCATTCGTAAAACCAAAGTCCATACCTCTGCCGATCAACTTTGCTGTTGCAGGTATTTTCGGACACGTCTGAAACTTGAATACTAGACTTCTGTTTTGCCCTCTTTCTCCTAGACCGTATACCCTCCAGTACTGTTCGTCTGTTTCTTTAAGGCGTTCTATCTCGTCTATGATTACTTTACTTAAAAACGGATTGTCTTTATACGTTGTCTTGTGAAATGCACAGTCCTCTCTCGTGAGTACTTTATCGTAGATCCAGTGAAATTCATCTGACGGATTGTAGTCAATTACTACTTTCTCGCTTGTTCTGAATATCAACTGTTGCCAATCTTCGTAATTCAATTCATTGCATTCGTTCACATATAGCAAGTCTCGTTTTCTACCTCGTATTTTGGTAGGTTGATCCAAACTTATAAATTCTACCGTATTACTATTGATCTTATACGTGCTTTCTGATTTGCTGTGAAAGTCCTCGTGATACAATTCGTGATCCTGCAAGATCTGAAAAAAGTCTCGCATTACTGTACCTCTAACTGCAGGAAATGATTTTCTAACTATCGTAACCATTTTGTTTTTTTCACGTTGACAATACGCAAAAATGATCCACAACAGTATGTTATATGTCTTACCAGATCTCGTACCTCCCTGCTGTACGTGTATCTTCTGATCACATTTCTGTAATTTCTTAAATACCTTATTCGTCAGTATCGTCTTCAATCGTATCTATTATTTTTACCTCAAACAGTTTTTCTCCGTCTGCACCTGTTATCTCGTTTCGTTCTACATATCCTCTATGCTTACCTTTGGTCTTTAAGTAAAAAATGATTGCCGTTATATTGCCGTCATTGATCGCTGCTAATAATTTGCTTTCTACATTGTCTAAAACTGCTTCCTTGCTATCTTCTATTTCTATTTTTAGATCCTCGTCATTCTTCAACCAATTATAGTACGTTTGCCTACTGATACCTAGTGCGTTACAAGTGGCTGATATATTACAACCTTTCTTTCTGAATACGTCAATAATGTCTTTCTGTTTTATATTCTTCATTCTTCTAGTTTTATTTCTAGCAACTTGCTAAATGCTATACTGCTACTTTTGATTTCAAATTCTTTTTTGATCCTACTCATTTGCTCAATAAAGTAACTTTCGTTGTCTCCGTCTGCTACTATTACCATATCTGCTGTATTGACTTCCTGTTTAGTGATTTGCAACAGATCCTGCAATGCTTCAATATCCTTGCTGTACAAAATTAAACTTACTCGATAGTGTTCCTGCACTGGTACTATTGATCCTGTGAACAGATCCTCTATTTCCATATCGTCTACACTAATACTAGCAAACTCTTTAAATTCTATACTACTGATTTCTTCGAATAGTCTTTTAAGTATACCCTTGTCATCGTTTCCTGTTACACTATTGTGGCTTAACTGCAATGCAATGATTTCGTCATTACTTAAATTTTCTTGCTCGGTGTACATAATGTTTAGTTTCGTATAACCTAATTCAATACACGCTTTGTACCTGTGGTTTCCACTAATGATTACGTACTTACCCTCTGGCGTTAAATAGCAACTTATCATACTGCTCAATCCAGATTTCTTGATGTTCGCTTTTAGTCTAGCAAACATTGTTCGGCTCATACTATTTGCGTTAACTTCGGTATGCTGTATTTCTTCTACACCTACCTGCTTTACTTTCCACTTATCTATCATTTCGTTCGTTTTATATATTCCTTAATTGCGTCTTTGATCGTACCCATTGATCCAAATTCAAATTCATACTTTAAACTTCTGGGACTATCGTTCTTTACTTTTTTAAATGCACCCCTGTATTTCATTGATACTGGCATCGTTGTATATACCAACGTATAACCTTTATTCATTACCTGTGTTCTTTTACGTTCTATAAGTTTTTTCATTTCTTTTGTTTTGATGCAAAACAGTATAAACTTACTCATAAGTCGTATGTCGTTATTTGTACAAAAGTCTGACAATACAAATAGATCATATTCGCTTTTTAAATTTACCCAGTCAAAACCTACTGCACCTAATACCATATCATCACACATAATAACATAAGTAAAAACAGGGGATCGAAATTTACTTACCTTTTTTACACACTTTTGCTGTATTGCAGAGAACAGATTAACTGGTGCTTCTTGTATCGTTATATTGCTATTTAGCGTTATTTTGAAGTCGTTTGGGGGCGTTTTGTATGTAATTTGTTTAGGCGTTAAATCTGGTGTCCTTAAACCCTCGTATTTTGGCTTATTACTATATAACCTAATAGACATATCTTTGGCTACTGTTTCGTATGGCAAAAATTCATTCTTACTAACCGACAACAAATGACTATCTACATTTAGATCGTGATAACTAACCAACTGCCTGTCATAAGATCCGTTGTAATTGCTGTTCTTTTTTAACGCTGTTACTGTTGAATTATTTTTACTATTGTACTCTTGCTGATATACTACTGTCTCTTTGTTATTTAATGCGTCAATTATTGTGCCGTCTACATACTCTACCTCGCTAAACATTTTGATCATTTCCAATGCTGTTGGATTGATCTTTTCAATACTGTCTTTTATTCTTGCACGATAACTTTGCCATTCTAGGTTCGCATAGTCATACTTCATATCGAACTTCTGCGTTTTACTGAATATAAAAAACAAACACAATTCACGTTCTGGTGTGCCGTCTTTGTAACCATTCAATACTGCAAAGTGATTGTCATACGTTAAATCTAATTCTCCTAATGCTAAACTCCTAACAATTTTGTTATGTTCGTTATTGTTGTATATCTTGATCTTACGTTTGCTGTATAACGCTAATTCGCTAACGTAGTTAAATGGATTGACTAGTGAGATCTTTCCCTCTGTGTGATGCATAATTGCAGTGAGGATCTTACGTGTGGGTGCAAACCCTTTTGATATATTGCGTACTGCTACTTCATAACTTTCTGCAAAGATCAATGGATCTGTGCGTCTAGGCATATCGTACTTTATACCAAATGCTTCTATGAATTTTTCTTCGGTATCTATTTTCTTGTAGTCTTCTTCATCGTGGCTTAATGCGTATTCCAGAAAACTGTACATAAAATTGATAGTCTCTAACGTTTCTCTATATCGTCTTGTGCCATTAAAAAACCTAAACTCTAACGTCTTTGTTTTGAAGTATGGCATAATGTTTATCACAAACCTAAAATGACCAACGTTACTAGAATTCGCAAATATGTTTTTAAGTGCTGATATACTTTTTGCACCTTTTACCCTGCCTACAAAATTATGCTTGATCTTCGGACACAAATGCTCAATGTCAAACCAGTCTGGAAAGTCAAACACTTTTAACATAAGCGTCTGCGTATAATAACCTAATACGAATAACTTTTTAAGATCCTCTAGTTCTAGATCTCCTATATACAAATGTCCGTCAAAACCTGTATTCCACATATTGACACCACCTGCACCATAACAAGCGTCTATTACTTGTTTTAACTCCCTGTAATCGCCTAACGTTCTTTTTAGAGGTCTAGTATTAAGTTCTCCACCGATATTACCTGTGGGCGTACATTTTGTAGCGTTACTGTTTACTATTGATCTTTCGTTTGGAGACCAACCCCAACCTGCAGGAAGTTTTACCTTACTACGATCTACATCTCCAAATTCTAATTCTAGTCCAAACGTTCTATCTAATATATCCATTAAATGCTAGTTTCATAAGCGTGTAATAATCTGGTTCTAACCTCAACTTATTACCTACTTTAATTTTATGCTTTTTACTTATTACTGTGAAGTCTGTGTTTACACATTCTGGCGAACAATTAGTAAAACCACTGAAATACTGAAAACCTGTATTGATGATCCAGTTATTTTTATTCTCCTTATGTATATCTACCAACACTTCAAAAGGGTTTTTACAGTTCATATAATACTCGTTGTACATTGTGTGATACCCTGTTAAAAATGTTTCTCCTACACGTATCTCGTCTGCCTTGATATTTTCGTACCACAACATTAAACTACCACCCATACTTACCTTTTCCCAACCATACGATTTTAACTTGTCGTATATTTCGTTGACTTCCTGTACTGTTGGCAACAATCCATTACAACAAGCAAAGTTTACTATTGCAGTCTTTTTCTTGTTATACGTTTTGGCTTCGTCTAGTGTGATACCCTCTCTATTGTCGAATGCATCAACTACTACACAATCTTCGCTGTCGTATATGTTCTCGTATTGATCCGATCCAGTGCTGTATACCTTTTCGTCTTTTAACGTTTCGCATAGGTCATCAAACAATAATTGGCGTTTAATTAAAAACACCACATTACTGTTACGAGATTTGATTTCTTGCAGGTTATTCTTTAACTGCTCTTTTTTTAATGTTACCAACATACCTTGTTCTTACTCCATAATTTAATGCTCTATTTTCTCGTTTTAAAAAATTGAACTTACTGAACAATGCTATACTCCTTTCATTATCTGGGTGTATAAAAACCGTATAACTACCCTCTGGCAATTTTTCTAACATCTTTGATCCAACACCTGCTTCTGTCGAAACTATTGTATCTATCGTGTTACCTGCACATACTAATATACAGCCAACAGGTTGTTTGTCTTCATACGCAATAATACTCAATCCGTCTTTGGCTATTGTCTCGGTTACGTATTCATTGTTTTTGTAAAAAACGTTACTGTCTTCTACGTTGTCGATTAACTCCTGTACTTTGTGGAGGTTTTTGTGTGTTACTTTTTTTACTATCATAATAAACTTAATTGTACGCTTGGATCGGACGGCACGATGCGTCCGTGAAAACGTGTTAAATTACCTACTT
>Ga0209645_1000444_pt1 | contig 21383 bp, 15 predicted proteins | sample ETNvirenome_6_30_FD_184070 | JGI IMG/M metagenome (GOLD analysis project Ga0209645, IMG submission 184070) | Marine viral communities from the Pacific Ocean - ETNP_6_30 (SPAdes) (version 2) | ecosystem: Environmental > Aquatic > Marine > Oceanic | place: Pacific Ocean | collected 2013-06-19
GATATTATAATGGCAGGTAAAGTAGGGCCACCTAGATATTCACACGATAAGTCTTATGTTATTATTAAAGGTGAATGGTCTATGAAAGATGGTGTTCTATCAGAACTTATAGCACTAGGTAATGGAGTAGATTATCCTAACTTTAGTGTATTAACTAAAACAGAAGCACAAACACTAGTAAGTAGTAACGTATTTACTGGAGAATAAAAGGAGACTTAAATGTCTGGATTTGGTAAAATAGTCGCTGGATATATATTCAATGACGAAATGAAAACAAAGTTAATTAAAAAGATGAATGACAACGTTGACATTCCTATTATTTCTGAAAAAACAGAAGAAAAGATTCTTACTGCTATTTGGGAATCTATGGAAGAAGTTGTTAAAGAAGCTTTAATAAAAGAATAATGCCATACTTTGGAAGAAAAAGCAAAAAAGAACTTGCAACCTGTGATGATAGACTTCGAGATGTCTTTAACGAAGTTATTAAGCACGTTGATTGTTCAGTACTTGAAGGGCATAGGGGAGAAGATAGGCAAAACCAACTTTATGAAGAAGGTAAAACAAAAGTCTACTTCCCCAATGGTCGTCATAACGCTAATCCAAGCAGGGCTGTGGATGTGGTGCCTTATCCTATTGATTGGGATGATAGAGAGCGTTTTCACTTATTTGCAGGATTTGTTTTAGGAATAGCCAAATCGAAAGGTATTGACTTACGATGGGGTGGTGATTGGGACAGAGATTGGACCGTAATGGACAATCGTTTTGATGACTTTCCACATTTTGAGTTGTGTGATGAGTAAAGTATATGATAGAGGAGTTATATTTCCTGATATACATTTTCCTGAACATGATGAACTTGCGCTTAGAACTGCTTTAAAAGTTATCGAAGTAGTTAAGCCTACTTATTTTCTTAATTTAGGAGATATGGTAGAAGGTGAATCTGTAAGTGCATGGAAATGGAAACGTAAAAAAAGACCACCTTTAGAATATCAGTTACCAGAGATAAACGCTGAGATAAAACTGATTAATGAAGGTTGTGACAGGATAGATGAAGTCCTTGATAAAGTAAAGTGTAAAAAGAAAGTTTTTGCACAAGGTAACCACGAACTATGGTTTGATAATTTTGTTGATGAGCATCCTTATTTACCAGATTATAAATCATATGAAGCACTTAAGATGAAAGAAAGAGGATATGCTTGGCATCCATATGGAAAGGTTTTTAGAGTAAATGATTCTAAATTACATGCATATCATGGTGGTCACTATATGGGTATCAATCATGCAAAGTCCCATGTACAGAATTTGGGTGTCAGTATTATTTATGGTCATACGCACGATAATATCAAAAGTGTGGTAACTCATATGGACGGTCCTAAAATGGCACAAAGTATGGGATGTTTGTGTAAAATGGAAAAAAGTTTTTTAAAAAACAGACAAACTAATTGGACACATAATGTTGGTATCGTAGATTTCTATGACGATGGTTTGTATAATTTAATAGTATTAAATATTATAGATGGTAAAACAACCTATAATGGAAAGGTAATAAAAGGTTAGTTATGGCTGTAAATCCAGAAGAAAAAAGTTGGACTCCAGGTACTTACGATAGAAGTAAAGATAACTTAAAACCAAATTATAGACAAGTTGAAGATAAGTTTGGCTACGACAGAAAAGATGTTGCTACACCTACTTTTGGTTTTGGCAAAAAAGTAAGAACAGGTATATTTGCAACTATTGATAAAATTATGTCTGGCAATCCTAGTAACAACAGAAAAATGACACAATATAAAAATGGAGAATTAGTATCAGGACAAGAAGGTGAAAGTGCTACAGGTCCTAGAGTGTCTCCTCTTTTGTCTTCTCTTGGAGAAAATTTAAAAGATGATTCTGGTATGTTTCAAGGTGGAAGAACAGGAAGAATGTTCGGTCGTTTAAGAGATAAAATAGATGATTATAAAGCTGGTATTATGAATAATAGTAGACAAGCTGTAGAAAATGTAGACCAAGTATCTGATGCAGGTGAAATGCCAAAGTTTGATGTTAATAATAATGAGCAAGTAGCAACTATGCAAAATATGTTAATACAGCTTGGTTATTTAAGCGGCAATATGGAACAAGGCGAAGGTGCTGATGGTATGTTTGGTAAAAATACAGAAGCAGCTTGGAGAGCATATACTAATGACCAAAGAAGACTTAAAGGTCAAGAAGAATATGTTTATAAAAATAAAGATATAAAACAAGAGTTAGACCAAGGTAATATTGGAGAAAGTATAGAAACAAATTTAGATAGATTTGGATTTGGAACTCAAGTATCACCTGAAAATACTGATGCAATGTACACTCAAAATCAACCAGTATCACCTCAACCTACAGGGCAATCTGCTGGTGGAAGTATTGGTTCAGTAAATCCTGATGGAAGTTTTGAATATATATATCCTGATGGTAGCATAGAAATGTTACAACCAGGACAACAACCTACACGTTTAGGTGTTTAATGCCAAGACTTAAGTTTCCAATAAACAAGTTTCGTAATGGTACAGTTACGTCAGCTTCTGATAAAGATTCTCCTCCAGAGTCTCCTAAGCAGAGTCATAACGTAGACCCGACTGCTCAGTCTGGTACGTTAACTCCTCTTAGAGATGATGATATATTAGTTGTAGATGATTCAGATAAAAGAGGTTGGAATGCTAAAGACGATGTAACTCTTGGTGATGCAGAACACGTATCTGCACGTATGGATAAAATGGCTATTATAGATGATAATGGAACTCATAGATTAGTTTATTATAATGATAGTACAAATACAATTAAATCTATAAAAGATGTATGGTCTACTGTAGAGGCAGATTTACAAGAAACAAGTTTAGCTACCGTTGAGTCAGGTAGTGGTATTAGTATTGTAAACAATAACAAAGAAGTACACGTTGGTCTTGGAAAAGATAGAGACCCTTATTGGGTTGGTATAATTGAAAATGAACAGTTTGGAACAGACCATTCTGATAATTTAGTAGCAGAAAAAGCAACATTAGAGCAGCCTGCCAAAATAACAAATGTGCATAAGATAGTTAAAGCAACAGTAGATAGTACTGTATACTATTATACAATTAAATGGCAAGGCACAAGAATTTATGTTTATAACTCAAGTGGTGTGTTTGTAAAAAAATTAAAACACAGATTTGGTAAAACACAAGCATTAGGATTATATGATACTGGTACAGCGTCTGAATTAAGACTTTTAGTTTATGATGCAAATAGTGATGGAACAATATATTCATATGACCCTAGAGTCGCAGAAGATAAAATAGACAAAACACACACGTTTCCTAGTAAAGACGGTAATTTAGTTTATACATCTTCTTATAAAAATGATATAACTGATATATGTTATAATCATTCTACAACATCAGGTAATAGATATATATGGATTTATAGACCTATGACTAACGAACCTCTTGGTAGAATTAGAGGTGCTATAAATATTAGTAATAATAAATACGGTAAAGAACATTTATGGAAGGCTTCTTATTCTAGTCCTTCTAGTGGTAATATAACATTTTATGCTGTAAGAGCATCTACAAGTTCTAGAGATGATACTCAAAGAATAGGTGATTGGGATATATATCAATATCCTGGATTTAATGTACCAGCAGTTACTAAGCATAATACAGACTGGTTTGATGCAGGTAGTAATGTTCATGGCATAGCAAGTACACAAGGAAGTTCTCCTGGTAGTCAAAATAGATTTAATACAGGTTCTTGGATGTACCCAAGTCATAGAACCCATACTGATGGAGCTATTGTTTATAATGCTAATGATTCAGATAAATGGTACCCTAAAACAAAAGTAAATCCAAGTGGTGATAATCAAGGTGTTAACGATGAAAATGAAGCAGCAGCAAGTGAAATATGGAATCAGATAAATGGAACTCACGTAACAGGAGATGGCACAGATGGAAACTCAGCAGTAGAAGGAAACGGAATTGTAAATTTTGTAAACTTTCAACAATGTTTATGTAAAGTAGATACAAAATATGGAGTGTATTTTATAGCAGGTCATAAATATTACGATGTTAAAAATAACGCTGTTTTAAGAAGTAACAGTCTTGTACCTCAAGCAGCGTCTGAATGGCACGCAAATCATTGGGCAGAACAACATATAATAGATGGCGCAACTTATGGTAAAATAGCAAGTGATATGCCTGGAGTTGATGGTGATTATTATAATGCTGATGACCCAGATGGAGGTAGTGCTTTAGCATCTGAAAAAAAATCTTGCGGATGGTTTGGTGGTGAAGTATATAGTGCTGGTATATTTAGCGAAAATAATGACGGTAATAATAGACATGTATATTTAGCAAATATAGCTTATCCTAGCTCAGACGGAAGCACAGGTCTTGAAGATGGTAAACCTGGTAATACTACTTGTGTAGGTCCATACTTTACACACGGAAAACACGGTTATGTAGCAACTGATAAAGAAGGAGATGATGGAGAAAGTGCTGACCATTTTACACACGGTAAAATAAACAGAACAACAGTTAGTTCTATATTTGCTCCAAGTAGTGCTTCTACTTTAGAAAATCATCATATACACACAACTACAAATGATACTTGGATAGATGATTCTGATGGTCCAGGAAGAGGTGGTTATACGTCTGAAATAATAGCAAATAACGGACTTAATCCTTGGGCTGGACTTATATCTAATCACGGAACTTTAGGAGCTGGAATGGCTTGGGGTTGGATAGATATAGGGTATGATAATACAGTAGCAAAAGAGCATCCTAATATACTTAATAGTGTTAATATAACTGGAGCAGTAGATACTAAAACAGGTAATAACTCTTTTGATTCAAACGATTTAAGATGGAGAGGAACAAACGTAGAAGATTATTTAGGAACAGTATTTTTCTTAGGTTTTAATTCTATGCAAACAGAATCTTCTAATGTAGAGAATGGTCAAAACGAACTTGCTATGTGGTCACTTAGAAGAAAAGGTTATATACATAGTGATTTTTATAAAAATGGTAAATGGCATTATAGAGGGCAAATATTACAAGACGAATCTAATTATGATACAGGAAGTGAATCTTCTAATTCAGCTAGATTTCATAGAGAAAATGTAAAAGAAAGAAGCTTTCTTCCAGCTATGATGAAAGTTGATTCTACAAATCAATTAATATTTGTAGGAGGAAAAAGAAGAGGCTCATACAGAATGTCTGATAGTGGTATGAGAAATTGGGTTGTATCTTTTGGTTATGATTTAAACGAAGTTGATTCTCATGAATTTACAGAATATGATATTTCAAGAGGTTTAACAGCAAACACGTCTAACAATTTATCAGCAGATAATTTTGAATGTTTTCATTTAGATGAAGAAGATAAAGTTATTGTAGCAGGTGGTGGTCATCCAATAAACAATACTGGTAATGCAGGTATATCTCTTGTTAAATATAACTCTAATGGAGAGTTTATAGATAGTTCGTTTTTAAAAATACCAAATTTAAGTTATGTATTTGCAGTTGACCCTATTAGAAAATTAATATTTACATCAGAGCCTATAAATAATGAACTTAATAAAGCAGAAGATACATCGGGAGTTTATAAATATAACTCTGATTCTTTAACTGTTACTAGAGTGTTTGATTTAAAAAATGAAAATTATACTAATCATTATACAGCTTTATATCAAAATTCAAGTACTTTAAATGGAGCAGTTCATGGTGGTTATCGTAAAGAAACATATCATGCACATCCTAATGCTACATTTGATTATGATTATGAAAATAGAATTATAGTTTCAGGTCATAAAGGTGTAGCAAAAAGTTTTACTTACGATGAAGATGGTAGTAATTTTAGACTATTAAAAGATGGAGCTGATATTAAATTTGGATGGGATGAAACTCATACAGAAAATATGAATGGCAGCTCTACAACAATACCAGAACTTGGTCAAGACCAAGCAGATTGGAAATATGAAGGAGATACTTTTGGTAGCGCTATAAGTCCTGCAAGAGAAGGTTTATCTGATGAAAGTTTAAATGAATATAGTAGAGCAAGTGATAATAGCTGGAAAGATAATACTACATATTATACTAATGTAAATAATGCAGCTAATGCACACGCAGGTATACAATTAACTTACGGTGATTATTATGGATATGTAAAAGGATTAACAAATCAAAATGGTAGACCTAAAAATAGAGCTATTTTATGTCCTTTTACTACTGCTTATACAATAGGTCATTTAAGTAGTTATTATAAAGAAGCATGGAATGAAAGGGTTAGTAATTCTACAATAAATGGAGATACAGATAAAAGTAAATTTGGTAATTCTATAAATGTGGCAAATGGATTTAGAGCTCCTAATAATACAGAATCTAGTGGATTTACTGCAACACATCCTTGGGGATATGGACCTAGAAGACAAGCGTCACCTATACATTATGCTGCTAATAGAAGTCCTGTAATGCGACTTTTATCTTTTGATGAAGACTACGTGTCAACTCCTAAAACTAGCCTTTTTGTACCTTCTACAGACAGTGCAAAAGACCATGTTGCTGTAGTTTATCAAGCAAAAAACAATGTTAAAATATGGGAAGATGCAACAGCAAGTAGTGGAGCGCATAGTGGAAACTCTGCACAAATGAGAAAGTTTTTAGTTTATTATAGACACGATGCTCAGGCTAACGATGCTAATAATTTAGGTGAAGATGATAAAAGGAAGATTTGGAAACTTGGGTCTGAAACTGATGTTAACAATATTGATTATGATAACATAAATGAAAACTTATTGTTTTCAGTATCTGAAGATGAAACAAATGATGTGTTTTATATATCTTGTAATCAAGATGATGTTAATGATAAAGATACGACAAGTTTTATACCATTTACAGTTCCTGCAACAAGTGCTACTGAGTTTGATGGTACAGATTTAAACAAAGATTCTGATTTAACTAATAATGATTATGCTATTAAAAAAGGTGTTATATATGCAAATAACAAATCTTTAAATGTAATGTCTGGAGATGATGTTCTAGTACATGCTACAGTAGCAACAGAGTCAGATAATAGTATACACAATACTAACAATAGTTTAGTGTTAAAAGAAATAGCAGATGCAGAAATTGAATTATCAGAAGAAACTACTAGTACTGATTTATTAAAAGAAGGTTATAAGTATTTTTATAAATTAAGTTATCTTTATGATGGTTATCAAGAAGGTCCTTTATCTGAGTCAGTAGAAACAATAATATCTAATGGTAAAGAGGTTAAAGTTAATATTAATATATATGACCAAGCATCTTTATCAAAACGTGTAAGTCATATGTTAGTATATAGAGCTTACTCTACAGATTCTAACTCTAGTCAACCAGATGGTTTTTATAGATTAATAGAACAGGTTAGATTTGATACTACTTGGTCTACATTAACTCATAGTTTATATGGAACTTATTATAACAACTCATTTATAGATAGTGGAGATTCTGGTCCTAGCTTTGAAAGTTCTGCACAAATACCAGAGCTTTTAGATGTAGTTACACCTAAGTATAATTTATCTACATCCTTAAATAACTTTCATTTTATTGCAGACATAAAACATCCTGATATAGACAAAGGTGATAACATGTTATGCAAATCATTACCATTTCAATTTGATGTGTTTGATATAACAAACGACCTTTTAAGAATGCCTACTAAACCAACAGCGCTGTGTTCTTTTAATAACAGACTGTATGTGTTTAGTAACAACGCAACTTATCGTGTAGAGCCAAATAACTTTTCTATAGAATACACTTATAAAGCAGTTGGATGCGTAGGACAAGATTCTGTTGTATCTTTTGATGTTGGAATAGCATGGGCTGATTCAGACAATATATATTTATTTGATGGTAATATACCTATACCTATTGGTAATGCAATTAAAACAGGTGATGAGTATTCTTGGGATAAAAGAGATAAAGATGTTAATCCTATATTAGAATATTCTTCTAAACATAAATCTATTATAGTATGTTGGAAAGCAAAAGATTCTCATAAATGGTATGCTTGGATGTATAATATTGCTATGCAAAGATGGGATATGGCTAACTTTTTTACAAAAAATCAAAATCATACAACACAAACTGTAACTGCTCATACGATACGTTCTATTATATCTGGTAAAGATGGCAACATATTATACCAAGCATCAGTTGATACTACATCAAACGGAACTCCTAATGATGAAGGGTTGTATAGATTTACATCTGAGATTGGAGCAGATAATGTTAACACATCTACTTATAAATTAAAGTATAGAGATTTAAAATGGAAAAGTAATAAGATGTCTTTTGGTTTAGATGGCCAACAAAAGAAAGTATTAGAAATTAGAGTTCTTGCAAAAATAAAAGATGCTTCATCTGATAGTGTCTTTTTAAATTATTTTACAGAAGATGAAAGTTCTTTAAATTTAACTAATACTCAAACAGAACCTGTTACTATAAATAAATATTGTTTATATAAATTTAAACCTGCAAAAGGTATACAAAAAGCATTAGAACATCAGTTTGAAGTTGTTACAAAAGGTGATGTTGTTGTAGATTCTGTTATTATAGTTTATAGACCACTAATGGGTAGTAGTGAACAAACAGATAAAATAGGTAGTACAAGTTAATGAAAAACATTAAAAAAACAATTATAGGAAAAAGTAATATAAACAAAAAAAGCAATATCTCATCTGGAGACTTGTCTGATAAAAATACGCAACGTATATTTGACAATGTATACAAACAGATTAATGATTTGTCTAATGCTCAAAAAGAAGGATTTGAAAATACAGAACAAACTAAAGGTGAAGTTGGTAACATTAGAACAGTTAAAAAAGATTCACAAGAACATATTCTTGAAGTTAAAACCAAAGATGGTTGGGCTTCGGTTAATTTAGATTTAAAGGAGAATTAATTGAGTAGTTGGTTATCAAAAATGTTAGGAACAAATAGTCTAAAACAAGATTTTAGTTATGACCCTAAAATGGTTAACTATAATCCTCCTCCTACATCTTCTTTAAATTTAGCCGCACAACGTAATACTGCTAGTATGATGACTAGTAATGCTTCGTCAATGCAAGGTATGGCAAGACAAATGATGGACCCAAATAGTGGGTACTATGCACAGCAACAACAAAATTTACAAGAACAAATAGGTAATGCTAATACATCTGCTAATGCACAAATGAATAGACAGTTAGCAATGACTGGACAAGGTGGTGGTAGTTTAAGAAATCTTCTTGCTAATGTTAATACAAGTAGAGTAGGTGAACAAGTAAGACAAGGTGTAATGGGATTACAACAACAAGGTATGGGAATGGCTGGACAGTTTATGGGACAGGCTAATCAAGCTTTACAAGGTGCTGGTGGATTACAAGCACAGGCTGCTTCTACAGCAGGTCAATTTATAAGTGCTATGGAACAAAATAGATTGCAAGCAGACATGGCTAATCAAGCAGCATTTAATGAACAACAACAATATACAAGAACATCAAATTACAATCAAGCCGCAGGTAATAGAGCAGCAAGAGGTGAATTTGCAGGTAATATTGTTGGTGCTGGAGCTAGTGTTGCTGCTGCTAAAGCAACGGTAATGTGTTTACCAGAAGGAAGCAAAATAGATACATCTAAAGGTAAAGTTAAAGTAGAGGATATTAAAGCTGGAGATAAAGTTATAGGTTATAATGGAGAAGAAACTGAAGTTCTTCAAAAACATGAATATAAAGAAAATCCTAAATCTAAAAGATTCTTAGAAATTAAATTTGAAGATAATTCTACTGTAGATTTATGTGATATGCATAAAATTAAAGATGTTTGTTCTAAAAATTATAAAGTAGGTGATGTTATAGAAGCCAAAACTATTAAAGAGATTAAATGGTATGATGGTGTAAATAGAAGTTATGATTTATTAACTAAAGATAAAGGTTATAGAATATCTAATATACCAGTTAATAGTATGATAGGTGAATTAAATGAACTAGCAAATAAATTAAGAAAGGTAGCTTAATGGCAGTAAGTATGCAAACACCAATACCAGGTTATGGTAATTTTGGCTCAGTTGTAGGAAGTGCTTTTACAGCTAAAGCTCAAAGAGAGTCTACAGAACTTATGCAACTTAGAGATTTAAATGAAAAAGCTAGACAGTTTGACAATCAATTAGAATTAAATACAAAACAATTTGAACTGCATGCTCAAAATACTCTTGAAAGATTAGATGCTGATATGAATAATTATTGGAACTATCAACAAGATATGAATGATTTAAATTTAAAAGATGCAACTCAAAACTATTTTGACAGAAGACAAATAGATGAAGAGCAAAGACTTCTTTCAAATCAATTTACTCAAAATGAGATGGCTTTTAAAGGTGAACTTGCAAGAGCTGTAGAATTGTATCAAAAAGATTATAAAGAAACTTTTAATGAAGAATTTGACCCAGCAGGTGGATTTTTTGGAGACGCATTACAAGGTGTTCAAGATTTTACTAGTATAGGAGCTACTACAGAAGAAATTAAAAAAAGAAATTTAGAAAATGTTAATGAAATACATAGAGCTAAAATACAAGAAATATATAATAAAGCAGGTTTAGATATTCCTGTAGAACTTTCTTTTGACCCAACTAATGCTGACTCTGCTACTTTAGTAAACACTCCTACTTTGTCTGATTTAATGTCAAGTGAAAAATTTGCAGGCCCAGAATTAACAAATAAATTTGAATCTGGAAATTTACACCCTTCAACTATGGCGGCATTAAAAACTTATAGTAATCAGTATTTAGAAAATCCTTTAGCAACTACTTCAAATTTGCATAGTTTAGTACAGCAAAATAAACCTAGTAAATCTGATATATTTACAGCTTATGTTAATGCTCAAACTATGAATATGATGCAAGGAACTACAGACCCTAATTATGTAAATATACCTTATCAATCGTCAATGCCAACAGGAGGTCAATAATGGCAACAGGAAATCAATACTTTAATCCTACAAACCCTGGTTATGCAGGTAATGTAGAAAGAGCTTTAAACAAAAAAGCAAATGCAGAAGCATACGAAAAGATGAAAGGTTTAGTACAAATGTACAATGATAACCCTGGTCAGTTTAATGATGTAGAAGCAGAACAGATTGCGCTTATTGCTAAAACAATCGGTCTTCCTTTTAACAGAGAAGTTAAACCTATTGCTAATTTAATGTATGGCGCTGCTGAAGGTTTGACGTTTGGATTTTTACCTGATAGTTTTAGACCTGAAGAAAGAGGCGAATCTGTTTATGGTAGAAGTGGCGCAAATAAGTTCTTTTCTGGTGTTGGTATGGTAGGTGGTGGTCTTCTTGGCTTAAGAGCAGGAACTGCTGCTTTAGGATTAGCAGGTAGAGGAGCTACTGCTGCAGGAAGTAAAATATTATCAGGCCTTGGAGGAGCTACTGCTACAGCAGGTAGTTATGCTAGTAAAGCAGGTAGTGCAGTTTCTGGTATGGCTGGAAGAGCAGGTTCTAATATAAGTAATTTTTATGCGGGGGCTAGAAGTGGACTTGCAGGAAATGCTACAAGATTAAGCGCTCCAGGTTCTAATATTGGTGGTCCAGGATTTGTTATGAATCCTACTGCTCCAATAACTGGCGCTGAAATTGCAGGAGCACAAGCAGGAGCAAGAGCAAGGTCAATATTTAACGCAGGTTATTATTATGGTGGTCAAGTATTAAATAAAACAGGTCAAGCTGTAGGTAACATGCGTTCTGGATTATCAAGTTATGTGGGATAAACTAAATGGCAACTCCCCAAGAAGTACAGAGTTTAATATATAAATATAGAGCTACTCCTCAACTTTTTGATGATACACAAATAGATGAATTAGAAAAGTTAGCAGAGCAATATAACATTACGTTTAATCCTCAACGTAATAATACCTCATTAGGTAAAGTAATGAAGCAAGTCACAAGTGGCTTGTTTGAAGGTTTTACTACAATCCCTGTAGGCGAAAAACCAAAAAACACTTACGAATCAATAGCACACTCATTAGGGCATTTAATTGGATTTGCTCCAGGTATTATGTCTGGACCTTTAAGAGCTTTAGGTATGGGTGCTAAAGCAATTAATTTAGGCAAAACAGCAAAAGCATTTGAGTCTGCATCACAAGGCGCACAAGTTTTAAATAAAATGTCTGTTCCTATGATTGGTGGTAAATACGCTAATCAATTTCAAGATAGTATATTTAGAAAGTCTGGTTTAGAAGCAATAAGTTATCTTAAAAAAGGTGGCTTTGCTAGAAGCGTAGTAGACCAAGCACAACATTTAGGTGCAGCTAGTGCTGTATCTAGTATATGGCAAGGTCCTGATACTTGGATTGATGCATATATGGGAGGTGCAATAGCAGGTGGAGCATTTGCTACTTTAGGTGAAATGAAATTAGTAGGCAAACAGTTAGCGTCTACTGACCCTAAGTTTTATAGAAAAGGTGAACAAAGTTTAAAAGGTGTAATAGGCGCTACTATGATGGGACTGCCTGCATATCTTAGAGATGAACCTATTGAGGCTGTATTGTATGAAACTTTACTTGGGGGATATTTTGGATATGGCTCTAGACCTTCTGCTGAAAAAGAAGGTGGAAATTTTATTAGAGATTTAATGTATGGTGAGTCACGTAATTCTATATTAAAACCAGAAGATGTAAAAGGTTGGCGTAACTTACACAAAGATGCACAAGATTATGTAACTAAGAAATCTAGAGAACAAGCTTACGATTATTATTATAGAATAATGCAACAAGATTTTGGTTACGATATATCGCAAGTAGATGCTCGTGTATATGCTAGTGCTCAAAAGAAATACAGAACTAAAGAACCTACTGATACACAAATACAAGACACTCTTAGAGAACTTGCTAATGATTATTATACAGGTAAAACAGGTTATGTAGTTGCTGATGCAGAAATATACACTTCAGACATGCAAAACATTAATAGGATTGACCCTACTGACCAAGTAGAACTAAGTAATATTAATAGTAGTAAAAAACTTACTCAACTAGATAAAACTAAAGCACACAATACAGATAAACCTGTGTTTGTATTTCATAAGAATAATGCTAGTGAAGTAGTAGAAGTAAGCCCACACAATGGTAGTGTTAATGGTAAAAAAGTTGGAGATAAATACGTAGATAGACCAGTAGACTATTTAGAAGATAAAGGAACTTACGGTTATTTAGAAAAAGTAGCAGAACACAAATCATTAAAAATAGATGAGTTTGGTGTTGCTAGTATTGAAGGTACTTTAAAAGATTATAGTCCTTTTAAATATAGAGTTGAAGGTAAAGATATAGTTAATGAATTGTCTCGTGCTGATTGGTGGAATTTAGAAAATAATTTAGACAATAAACAAATGTATATATTTGGTGGTATAAAAGACAAAGGTATTTTAACACTTAGAAGATACCATCAAGATATTGAAACTTTATCTATAAAAGATTTAATTAAAAGTTTAGTTAACGACCCAAATCTTAGTACTAAAGAAAGAACTGATTTATATAATAGAATACAAAAGAGTTATTTAAACAGTTTAAATGAGTATAAGAAGTTGTTTAACACAAAAAGTAAGGAACGTATATTTGACACCGATTCAGATGCTGATATAAAACTTTTACACGAAAAACAATACAAATCTAATATACTTGCTGAAGCACAACGTAATGGTTTATATGAAACTGGTAGTCAAAATTTAGATAGACTACATAGAATGATGAGAAAAGGTTATTCTAAAAATGTAATTGATTGGACTAAACGTGAACAATTATATCATGATAAATCTATGCCTTTACCTGATACTATTTTTGGTGAAGGTGCAACATTAAAATTTGCTATTGCAAATGATTTAGTTAAAGACCAAAACGGTAAAGATATAGTAGAAAAGTATGTAAATGATAAAGGTGAAACTAAGAATTTTGAAAGTAATACTGATGGAGTTATCGTTGTAAGACAAAATGTTTTTGACAAGATTATGGAAGGATTAGGCTTGCCTGGTGGTGTTAGTATGAACAAACCTGTAATCGTTGCTAATATACCTGGTTATGGTACAATAGCAATTAAGTCTGCAGGTAGAAGAGCAAGAAATAATAGCAAACTAGGTGAGTTTATGAATGAAAAGAATAATAATATAGACGTTCTTATGTTTGCTAGTTCTGCAAAACACAGAGGTGATGTTAATGCATTTGACCTTGTTTATAATACAAAAACAGGTAAATATGAAATGGGTCCTAATAACAAAGGATTTAGAACCTTAGAACTTAGCGCAAAAGATATAAGAATTAATTTATCTACATATGAAAATTTAAGCAATGTTACTAAAGGTATGTTTATGCCTAGACAACTTATAGGTAATTTAAGTGCAATTAAACATAGCAATGCTGCTGAAACAATGTGGAAAGAACATTATGAGCCTGCTATAAATGGTAGTAAAGAAGCTAATGAAAAAGCATTAGAAGTGTTAGGTGGAAAAGATATAGATGTAAAAGATATAGACGTAAACGATATTGGTGTAGAAAATATTATTAGAATATTTAGAGAAAAAGGTGATAGTCCACTTGCTAGAAAGATTGCTAGACAAATGGCTAATATGGATAAGAATGGTGAGCTTGAAAGTTATACAGATTTTAATCCAAAAGAATATGAGCAATATATATTTAGAAATAATAGAATATTAGATAACGCTGATTTTAGTGAAGGCGCTAGAACATCTAATAAACTAGGTAAAAAGTTTTGGCAAGATACTTACAAGAAGTATATGATTAATCGATATATTAGACCTAAATATAAATATAGTTCTAAAGCTTGGCTTGCTCCTGTGTATGCACATGAAATGGCTAATATAAAAGAAGGCACATTTAAACTTGATAAAGGTCAAGGTAAAATGATTGTTAAAGGTAAAGATGGTAAAGAAACTACATTAGCAGAAGCATACAAAAATAATAATTTAGATTTAGAATCTTTTGTACTTATACGTGTACCTGCTGATAGTCCTTCTGGTGCAAGAGTTTTAAAGTTTGATGGTTTTACAAACGATAGAGGTATGTCAATTAAAACACATGCTAAAGATGATATGTATTTAGGTGGTGCAGATAAAGATAGTGATTCTGTATTCATCTTTCAAGGGTTACATAAAGATGTAAGAAATGCATTTAAAAAGTCTGCTAACCAGTTTGAAAAAGACGGTAAGATAAGTGAAGCTAAATCTTCTAAATATGATAAAGACTTTGGAGCAGAGAAAGACGCTAGATTTGCAGACCCTGAATCAAAGTTTTCTCCTTCGTTTAGAAGAGTTGTAGCAGAAGGTATTTATAGAGGTAAACATAATTTAGGTCCTGGTCTTGTTTCTAAACAGGCACTTACTAATATTGCAGATATGATATATAAAAATGGTGGAACGTTGCCATTTATATACACAGACCCTGGTACACCATTTAGAAAACCAAGACCTCCTGAAATGTTATATTTAAAAGTTAAAAATCCTGAAGCAATAGACAACTATGGTAGAGAGATTGTTAATAGAAGTGCTGATGCAGCTGACAATCCTAACATGATTAATTTTTTAAGAATGCCAGAACTTTTATGGGAAAGAGCAGGATTTACAATCACTAATAAAAATGGCAAAAGAATGAATTTAAGTTATGGTCAAATTAAAAGACATTCTGAATTAGGTAGAATACATAGAGTTATTGGTGAGATAGACCCTAGGTCTCAAATAACAGAAGCTGGAGTTCCAAGAAACAAAACTTTAAACGAGTATACGCAAACATTAAGAGACAATGTTGTAGATAGAAATACTGGTGAAGAGATAATTTATTCACATGATGTAAACAACTTGTTTAATCTTGCTGCTAAAAAAATGTATGAGACTAAATTTTTAGAACAAGAATATAACAATACATATGAATGGATTCCTACAAGTAAAGGTATAATGAGTCTTATTAATAGAATGGCTACAAATGGTGCTGAGAGAGATTTTATTTTAAATGAAGTTTCTAAAATAGCTGACAAACGTATTTTTAGTAAAGCTTTACAAGACAAATATAAAAAACTTGCTGAAAATAATTTTCAAACTATTTACAGAAAAGGAAAAGTTCAGCATAGTGTTGAACAACTAATTGAAATGGTTGAAAAAGATTTACTTTCTGTTGCACATTATAATACTCTTGCTAAAAAAGCGATGAGTATATACAGGTCTCTTAAACAACAAGGTGTTGAAAATGCTGGTAAAGTTGTTGAAGAAATACTTCTTCCTATACAAACTGAAATTAATAAAATGAAATATAGGAATTTAAACAAACGAAAATTTGGTTCTACTGATTTAACAAAGACAGTAGACAAAGAGTTTGATGCAGAGTATATGAAACTTAAAGAACAAGGTTGGTTTGATGGTAACAAAGATGTTCCTTCACTATGGGCTGTTGAAAAAGCAAATGGATTAAGACCTGGAATATTAAGTGAGTATGCTGATTTATATATGTTATCACCTTTTGGTGCTGCTCCTTCAGGAATGAAACAACAACAAAAGTCTTTAAAATATTACAGAGATGTTCTTTTTGACAGAACTGGTAAGTATAGTGCTGAAGAAAAATACAAAGCAAACATTGTATTATATCCTCAGTATGGATTACAATCAACAAAATATACATCTCAATCTGTTGGAGATAAAGCTATAAAAGATGTAAGTAATGAATATAACTCTCTTTTTCAGATTGTAAAACAAGGTGGCGAACAGGCTTATGTAGATACAATACCTTTATTTGCTGGTAGCAAGAAAAAGACAGAGTTAATAGAGCCTGCTGAAGGTTATACATATTTACTTAGTAATAATAAGAAAGTAGATAATATTTCAGATACTGTTGTTAACAATACTAAAAAAACTAAACCTAAAGAAACTTTAGAACAAGCTTTAAGTCGTCAAGCTCTTACTGAACAAGATGTAAAAGAATTAGAATTATTTAAACGTAATTTAAAAGACAATCCTAAGTTAGCAGAAAACTTTAATGATTTCTTTACTACGTTTACAATGGGTCCTGCTAGAGATATGTTACCTAGAGACGTAACAACAATGGATATTAATGATGTATATAATCTTAATAGGTATTTAAAAGATTATGATAGAAGATATAAGAAACGTGGGTTAGCACTTAAACCTAGAAACTGGTATGAAGACCCTAGGACTATTAGTGAACACCACGCACTTATAGAAGGCAAAGTTTTTTCATCTTATGAATTACCTGTAATGACAAAAGATGGATTAGTTAAACGTAAAGTTAAAATGTTTACTAGCACACAAGGTGAGTTACAAGAAACGTTTGCTACGTTAAGACAAAACATTGATAAAAACATTGCTAGAGTACAAACTGAGAATTTATCTAAATATGGTTTTAGACAATTAACACCTGACAAAGCAGATAAAATGCAAGACATGATTATTGATTATGTTGAAGGTAAAGACTATAAACAGAATAAGTTTTACAAAGGTTTGAAAAACAAGAAACATATTATAGATAATAAAAAGATTACTACTGAACAGCTTGTAGAAAAGTATGGTGAAGTTACTAAGAAAGATTTAAAAGATTTTGGTTATGAGTTTATATATGCGACTAACAAGTCTGGTGAAAGAGTTAATTTTGATTTAATAGATAAAGATTTAAAGTATGGTAGTTATAATGAATATTTAAAATGGGATAAACAAGGTAGATTTGATTTTGCAAATTACCTTAATAAAGCATACCCAGATGCTATAAGTATGAAAGGTATTCCTTTAGAAAATTCTTATAGATTTCATTATGAAATGATTATAGAAAAGATTATAAACAAAAAAGGTTTAATAGGTAATGAGGCTAAAAAGTATAGAGAAAAAATAAGACAAGGTAAGTTTAGTTCTTTCCAAAAGTATAACATTGGAGAACGTGATATGTATTTTCCTCATTTAAATTTCGGTGCAACTAAAGGTGCAAGAGCAGAAATTGAAGCATGGATGAATGTTGAGATGCAAAAAGTATATGATGCAGCTGTTGCTAGAGGTTTAAGCGAAAAACAAGCTATTAAAGAAATGAGACAATATAAAGCAGAAGCTGATTTGTTCATAGAAAATAGTAGTTCTACAAGTGGTCTTGGAGAAAAGTCTGCTATTGATGGCATGATGCATAACACAACAGACATTAAAGAATTAAATAATATAGGTATTTTTTCTAGACCAGAGTCAACACTTGAAAGAACAGGTAATATGCCTGGTTGGGATAGAAGTGTTGGGGCTTTAGATGCGTATAAAGAACGTATTATAAATTCTGTATACAAATCTGTTGCAGTTTCTAAAACACAAACATTACTTGATGGTTTTAAACGAGACAACAATTTTGGTAAAAACACACAACAATGGGCTGATTTTTTATCTATATATGTACGTGATGGGTTTGGACATCAAAGTACATTTCCTCAACGTATTCAAGACGCAATGGAAAAAGGGTTAGACCCTATCGCCGCAAAGAATACATTGTATAGAGGGTTTAGTGATACGCAAGCAATTAAGGCATACAAGTACTTACAAAGTAAATTAGGAGACATGATGCCTTTTAGTAACAGGATTCCAGAAAATCCTTATGACGCTGCTAAAGAGCCTAAGAAGTGGGAGCGTGCTGAGCGTGCTAGAAATGAAGCAATAAGTAGAGTTGTTCATATGTTAGGTAGACAAGAAGCTAAGTATAATCTTATTACTCTTCTTGGAACACCTAAGGTTATGGTAGGTAATTTATTTGGTGCAACAGGAATGTCATTTAACCAATCTGGTTTTATACCATATAAACAGGCTATGGATTTTAAACATGTACAAGATACATTACTTAAAAATCAACAAGGTGAATGGGTTTTAACTAGAACTGATTCTAAAGGTAACAAGTCTTTTGTTAAGACTAAAAAAGATTTAAAGAAATGGCTTGTAGAAGAAGGTATAATTGATTCTTACATACAAGGTGAGTTACAATATAATCAAAAGTTTAGTCAAGCAATTAAACAACGTGGGCAAGCAGGTAAAGAATTTATGAAAGAGTTAACTGACATACTCAGGAAAAATCCTGACGCAAGTCCTTTAACTATTGGTGAGCTTGCTAAGAAATATAATATTGACAAGAAATTATTAAACGCTAGTGGTTTCTTTATGCAAGTATCAGAACGTAAAGCAAGATACGATGCATTCTTGTCTGGTGTTATTAAGTTTAGAAATTCATATGGAGCTGATGGAGCGCAGTTAAATTTATCAGACCCAGCACTTATTAAGTCTGGACTAAAGAGTATTGAAGCAAGTCAGTTTTTATATCATACTGCATTTAGAGCTCCTTACATGAGAACTGCTACAGGTAAAGTTATGACAAGGTTTAAACACTTTGTGTTTCAATCTGTAAGAGCAAGAAAAGAATTTTATAGACAAGCTAAACATTATGGTTTTAAAGAAGGTACTGAACCATTTGAAAAGTTTAAAAGAATGTTTGTTACTGATATGATGATAACAGCACTTGGCACATTGTATGCTTATAGTCTTTTTGACACAAGCACACCACCGCCATATGACTTTTTTACTAGTATGTCTGATTTATTATTTGGAGACAAAAAAGAACGTGACAGAGCATTTTTTGGAACATTACCAAGACCAATTGCTCCTCTTCAATATGGATTACCTCCAATATCTAGAGTACCTATAAATGTATTAACACCTCTTATTAATGATGACTGGGATAGATTCTGGGACTATCATGTACATACAATGTACCCATTTGGTAGACTAGTAAGGTCTGTAGATAAAACAATAGACGAACCTTACGGAACTACGTTTGGTAGATTTTCTCAACAGTTTGCAGGGCTACCTGTAGATAAGGTTATAAATAAGATTGAGCGTCAAAAGATATTAGACGCTAGGAAAAGAAATATTGAACAAACCCTTGACGCATCGTATAATAATGAGTAGGTATGTTTTATGGATATTCTAACAATATTAGAAGAATTTGGTATTCCAGTAGCGGTAGCAATGGCGTTCGGCTTTTTTATATGGAAACAAAACCGATTCATACAACAAACTCTAATGACAGAGTTAGACCAAGATTTCAAGAGGTTGGAAGGTATTATTATTAAATTAATAGACCAACAAAAATTAGTACAAATGGAACAAAAGAAATTAAACGGAATATTTAAAGCACAAGTAGAAATCATCGCTAGACTTTCAGGTAATGGACTTAAGGATAAATTTTTACGAATGATGGAGAAAGGTGGAATGACTGATGATTGATACAACTATCAGTATAGGTAATATATTTACAGTAGTAACAGTAGCGGGTACTTTGTTTTTTACAACAGGTACTTATTCTAGTAAAATAGACACTCTTGAAACACAGCAAGAAAAAACTGTTGTTAGAGTTAAAAAAACTGAAAGTGATATTACTGATTTAAAAGTTAGTGTTGCTAAGATAGAAACACAGTTAGACGATAGGTTTGACAGGCTTGAAGAATTGTTAATGGAGATAGAATGATTTTAACTAAGATGGTTATAAATGCTGTTGCAGATAAACTAGCAAAGCACTTTAGATTAGATAAGATAATGTCTTATGTTTTTGATGATAACGAACTTGATGATAAAGTTAAAGAGTTAGAAAAACGAATTAAAAAGTTGGAGAACAAATGATATTATCAGGTGCATTTACTGGAGTTCCTACAACAGAAATATCATATAATCCTGAGAACGCTAATTTTTTACATGGTTATTATAAGATAAAAAATGAAAGCGATAGAATTAAACATTTAGAAAACTTGAGCAAAAGGGTAGGTCTAAACTTAAATAACGCACAAGGCGGACTTGCAAAATTCATAAAAGATTTAAAAGACGACCCTTATAAATTTGATAAAGGAAAAATATAATGTCTGAACCAGGAATAATACCTCCTCATGTTAAAGATAGATTTGGATTTGGAACTAAAACTAAAGTTTCTAAAGAAGAAGCTAAAGCTCTTGTAGAAACCTCTAAAGAGTATTTAGAAAGAGATGGTTATTTACCAAATGATTTTGCCGATAAACTATTAAGTTTAAATGCGGCTGATTATGCTGGGTTTTTTGGCGGAGAAGATTTTGCTGAAGAAATATTAAAATTACAAGAATTAGCAAATATAAATAACGATATGTTTTATGGAATCTAATAAAGAAATAAGAAAAGAAACAATTAAACATCTTGAAAAAGGTTTTTCTGAAAAAGAAGCTGAAAGCATGGCTTTTTTAACTGTGTTTGGAAAATCGGATGAAGATGAACAAGTTGCTCTTGCTCCTATGTATAACAGTCTAACTGAAAAACATAAT
>Ga0209645_1000445_pt1 | contig 21379 bp, 32 predicted proteins | sample ETNvirenome_6_30_FD_184070 | JGI IMG/M metagenome (GOLD analysis project Ga0209645, IMG submission 184070) | Marine viral communities from the Pacific Ocean - ETNP_6_30 (SPAdes) (version 2) | ecosystem: Environmental > Aquatic > Marine > Oceanic | place: Pacific Ocean | collected 2013-06-19
ACGCCGGATGCCAAAGTAATCGACGTTTGCTCAATGGTCCACTGATTCAAGCCTCGATTGGCCCAATCTGCAAATAACAAATTTAACGAACGACGCGCGGTTTTAAGATCGTAACCTGTTCTTACTTCAAGGCCACAACGCTCAAACGCCTCTTCGACGTACTCAGCGACATCTAATTCGAAATCTTTGCTATTGCTCGTTGTCATTGTACAAGTTGTCAAAAATTTGGTTTACGTCAAGCGTGTAATCTAAATCGCTTTTCGAATAATGTATATGCGCAGAGGGCTTGAAATCTGGAGCCCCTTCACCCGTTTCGAACCATGCCGGGTGAGTAACCCGTACTCGGTTGTTGGGCAAAGCAACGATGTTGCCCGTCCAAGAACCAGCGTCTAGCAACTGCAAAACATGACTTTGCTTATGCTGCGCAGGATCGTCCGCGATCTCGCTTTCAGTGTAGTCCACCGTAAACAAATACTTCGCGGGATACATTTCTCCGTCGATTTTAGCCAACCAAGGGCACGGCGTTGCTCTATCAAGCACATACACAGAGTGATTGTGCGAGCTACAATCCCAAGGTTGGGCCGCCCAAACCGGCATAGGTTCTGGCCACTCCTCCAACGGGACGTCCCCTACCAAAGCTGTGATCGGCATGCGAGCCCACATAGCGCCCCCATGAACGGTGTCTTCTTCTTCGCCCTCTGCTTCGATCCCTGTAAAGATCAATTGAAAGCTCAAGCACCTGCACGGCATGGTTGTCACAGCAATTGCCATAGCGTGCAAAAACTCGCCGTGATACTCCTCATGGTTTTTGGTGTATTCACGACGCACCCAGCACTTAAAATGCGGGATGTTGGATTGTAAGTAAGGCATATCAGATTTTGCCGCCTACCTTGTCACCCTTCTTTTTGACCTTGCCGCCATTTCGGTAACCTTTTGTAGCCATCTTGCCGCCGTTCTTCATACCTTTTGGCTTCACGCCGCCGCCGTTCTTCATGCCGCCGGGCATCATTTCTTTCTTGCCGCCCATAGCGCCGCCTTTGGACTTCATCTTAGCCCCTTGCGCGCTGCCTTTGCTTTTCATTGCTTTCTTTTTTGGCGCAGCTTTCTTCTTGAAGCCACCCATACCAAGATTCACTCGAGACATATCAACCTCACAAATACTTTGTTTTCTTCCTGCGGTCGCTCATAACAGCGCCACAGCCCCTTGCAATCTCCGCTCTCACAGCCCCGCCCGCCTTCATCTTGGTGACTTTAGCTTTGGGGGTGTTTGCAACAACGGTTTTACCTTTCGACCCTTCCCGTTTCTTTTTACGCGCAGTAGCCGCACGCTCTGATTTACTCAAGGATCGAGCTTTCTTTTCTGGCAAACAACGATCTGGGTTCTTTTTATTTTCAGAACTACCACACTCGCCGACGATTTCACCTTCGGTATTGATACGAACCCATTTCTGATCAAGCCATTTTTTAAGCTCGCCCATTATCGGCCCTTTCTCTTCCCACCTTTTGCCTTTTTGGCATAATTCGGGTCTTTACAATACTTACTAGCCGCCAAGTTTGCATAAGCAGACGGGTAGGTATCAAAGGTGCGCTTGGCCCAAGCTTTGCCTTCGGGGCAAATTTTGCTGCCTTTGCTCTTCTTCGATGCCCCACCGCCTTTGGCATAGTACGTCAAACCTCTAGGCGTAGCGCCTCGTGTCATTACCATGCGTCACAACTCCAGTATCGAGCCGTAAATTTATCCTTTGCCGTGTCACAATTGTGGCGGGCACGGAAGTTCTTACGGCGTCCGGGTTGGTTCTTCTTGATCGTCATGTCAGGGTCGCCGAATCGGACCATCTTCACCTGATCACCTTTTTTAGCCAAAACGACGGATTTTTTTGACTTACCTTGCGAACGCTTTGGCTGGTTGTATCCAGAAAACGTTTCGCCCCGGTATTGTATTCTCCCGGACGGTAGTCTTTTAACGTCCTTCGTCGTCGCCATTAGTCGAAGCCTTTTCTCATATACAAGATCACGGTGTACGTGTCGGCTGAACTGGCACCCACGGTAGTAAACTTAATGTCCCCAGTTTTGCCAGACCCGGCGTTATTGGTGAGGCCACCGAAGCTACTGTAGTCGTGATCTCCGCTTTGGTTCTCACCAAGTTCGATGATAAAAGCGTCTGAGGTTGCATCAAATAACAACTGCACTTTCATGCCTATGCATTGCCACCAAATACGGTCGATAGTGACACTCGTGCAAGTGTCACCATCCGCGCTAGTTTGCAAAGCTGACACGTCCACTTTTGTGACCGCAGATTCACCTGTACCGTCTGAAATGTTGGTTAATTTCAAAACAGCAAATTTAGGACCATCGACCAAAGTTTGCGATGTTACTGCATCAGCCATAACGAACTCCTACTATTGATCGGCGAACGCCGGTGCAGTCGCGCCCGTCACAGTGCCGAAGATCTGATAATTGGTGGTGTTCAAACCAATAATTGTTACATCAAAGCCCGCAGGTACATTTAACTGGATGCTGCTATTGGAGTTGCCATCAGAAAAAACCGCACTTACTTCGTTGTCGGTATCAAGGAAAGTAACGCCACCAATGTAAAAATTGGTGTTTCCGGGCGTAACGATTAGCGCATCAGTTGCGTCAGCGGCACCGCCTGCGTAAACAAACCTAAACACAGACCCAGCAATAGGCGCTGGCAAGGTGTAGGTGTTGTCTTGGCCGCCATCTGGAACCAGCAGTATTCGTCCGCTGTGGGTAGCGTTAGTTAGGGTTACGTCGCCATCAGCAAGGCTAACGGGGCCGTCACCAATAGTTGCAACTTCAGTAATTGCGCCAGTGGTTGAGTTTTTGCTTACAGTCTTAAAGGTAGTTTCCGAACGCACCGCACCCGAAAAAGTGGTATTAGCCATTGTCATCTCCTGTCGTGGCTGGTGTCAGGCACGGGATGCGCCTGTCAGGATAGGAGAAAGATAACTAAGAAACGGGCAAAAAGAAAGGGCGACATTGTCGCCCTTCCAAAGCAGGAAAGATCTGCTTATGCGCCGGGTGTTCCGAACACAGCACGCCAATCGCTGACGCCGAAAGAATATCTTTCGCGCGCCTTGAAACGCATGTTGCCTGTGTCGAAGTCGCCTTCCATCGCTGTCTTGATGGGGGTTCTTTGGAACAACTTGAAGCCGTTGGGAGCGTCTGTCTTAATGAAAAACGCGTCTGTATCCGTCAAGAAGTGGTTTACAACCGCCCCTTCTGGAAGCATACCCATAGACTTGTTGGCATTGATATCGTTATCTGCCGTTCCCGGTCGCAGATTTGAGTTCAGAACTCGTTCTGCGATGAATTGCAGTTCTTTCGGTATGATCAATTTCATACCACGAACAGCAATCTTCAGACCTCTTTCGTCGGTCAGACCAGCAATATCGATCAACATCTGCTCCAGCGAAGTCTCATTGAGATCTGCTGCAGTAGCGAGAAGGTTAGTCTGGTTACCAGAGATAGAGGGGTGAGCCGCCGAACACAGCGCCGCACCGTCACCGATAGGTGATGCAGTGCTGAATGCTTGGTTCAAAACGGTAGCAGCACGGATCTGCTTGGTTTGAGACATTGAACGAGCCAGCGCACGCGTATAACGCGCAGCCAGACGGTCGTACAAATTATCTTCTACCGCTTCCTCGGTGATCGAAAAAGCGAGCGCGATTGTCTCGTGCGTATAACGTGCAGTATATGTTTCCTGCGCGTCATCGAACGAGATTGCGCTGCCTTCTGATTTAACAGGGGCAGTACCAAAACCAGAAAGCATGACTTCTTCTTCAAACGCGCGGTCTGAAGATTCTTCGTCGAAGATTTCTGCGTGCTCTTGATCGTAACGATCATATTCCAGCCCGAACAAAGCATTAAGGCCGGGTTCAAGCTCTTTCGCTAATTGTGCGCGAGTAATAGGCATTGAAGTTCTCCTACCTTAGATGCCAGTTGTGGTGGCAGTGGTTTGTGAATCGAATCGAGCGTTAGTCGAATTGTAGTGTGCATTTATGCGTACAATCAAACCAATACCTGCTGCAGTGAAGTCACTGTTAGCATCGTCATCGACGAGGCCCATGATCTTCAACGGCAGAGTAGCAGTTGTAGCGATAGATGAAACACTCAAAGCCGAGTTAGAACGACCCGTGTTAGTAGAGCCCGTACGAGCAGACGTACCAAGGCTTGCGTTTGCAAACACACCGGCCAGTGCAGTAGCACGATCGGTAAGTGAAGCGTCGCTTGCGACTTGGAAAGTTTGCATCGGATTATCTGCAACTAAAGCTTTGACAGGGAAATTAGTGTCAACACTTACGTTGTTTGATCCGGGCCAATAGTTGCTAAATACAGTCTTCTTCGAAGTCGAGTCGACATATTCTACACCTACCAAAACACCCAGAGCAGCAGTTGTGCCGCCTGCAGTGTCTCCAGCTTGATCGATCACGCCCGCCGCAAGCGGGATCACGATGCTGTACTGGAAAATGGCATTGGTGTTGTCAGAAGCAATTTCGTACTTCGTAACACCAGTAGAATTGACGGCACTACCTACGAGTCCGATTGGACGTAGACCGTACGCGGTTTCCTGATTTGCCATAAAAAGTCTCCTAATACCTTACTGATTACGAGGACCACCAAAAGTAACACGCGATTGGCGTTCAGGTTTGCCAATGCGCATAGTTGAATGTGCATTCTCTCGTAGGACATCAGTTTCAACGGCTTCGACTTGATCCGCATGCTTCCTGTTGAAGTAATCGGTTCGTTCCGACACCGTTTCTAACGGAATCCTAGCTAGAAGCAATCCGCCAACTCCAAACACTCCTTCATACTTACCCGATTCAATAGCAGGTGCCTCAAAGTCAGGGTACTCATCGCGTCGGACTAACTCGTAGCCCTCTCGAAGACGTGCGCTGATGTTACTTGTGTCATCAAAGCCACGAGTTTCGGCACGTATCCAGCGATGTTTAAACCCTGCAGGCGCGGGTGGAGCATCTAAATTTGACTTAGGGGACCACGGCTTGCGTTGTGCAGTCGCAGCCCTCGATGATTTTGCGCGGGAAGTTTTCTTGATCGCTTCAATTTCTTTTTCGTTTGAATCTACCATGTCTACTCCTTCACGTACTTCGCATATTCTTCAAGCGGCACTCCCAATCGTTTGGCAATAGTTACTTGGCTAGGGGAGAGTCTAACCTTTTTGCCGCGCCCGCCTTTCGACGGACGAGATACCCCGGCTACAGTTTGTGTAGTCCGGCGTGTTTGCGAAACTTCTTCTTCACCGTCCGAAAACTTGTGAGGAAACGCCTTTCGCATCTCGGAATCTAACGCATCATAGTATTCGTCGCTAGTGCCGTCCATGCCTTTCTCTTGGATCAACTCTTTGTGAATACCGAATGCGGCGAAAGTCATCGCAGAATCTTGGCCAAACCAAGAATTGTTTTCTGCCCAATCTTCCGCTCTGGGATCTGGTCTTTGCGTTTGAGGCGCAGGCTGGTAAACAGGCTGCTGTGCCTCTTGTTGGAACTGTGCGGCCTGTACCTCTCGTTGAGCACGCGCTTGGGCGTGTCGATCTGCAGCCACCGCCAGTTGGGAAATCTTTTCTTGCGCCGCCAGTTGGCGATCAGTGTCCCCGGTTTCGATAGCGGTTTTGAGCTCGTCTTTAGCCCGCTGTTGCTCCGACGAAACACGATTACCGTACTCGTCGATGTAATTCTTATCGAGGTTATGCAGTCGCTGTTTGACGCTTTGGTTTTCGTGCTGAACCGCTTGGGCGTATTTGACCGCCTCTTCGCGCTCTCTTTCAGCCTCTCGGGCACGTTTTGTAAGCTGATTGATGCGTTTTTGCACCGATTTGCCATACTGCTCGTGCTCGTCTACCGATTCGGTTTCAGTTTCAATCGCCTCTGGCGCTTCTGCTGCTTGTTTTGAATCGTCGTCTAATACAATCTCTTGCGCTTCTTCGTCGAACTCCAGATTAATCTGTCCGTCATCCGGCTCGTGCGCAGGGCTTGACTCTGCCATTTTTTAACTCCTAACCGTGATAAATGTCTTTCGGGTCTAAAATCGTGCCCAACACCTCGTCATCGTTCAGCATGCGAACTTCGCTGCCAAAAGCAGCTTTTTTATCGCCGTTGAGACGGAAACGAGATCCAGCGTATCGGGCAAAAATCACCCAATCGCCTTCTTTGCACCATTCCCCTGTCGGGTAACGCTCTTTGTCTTTGTACGCGAGCGGCCCAGCTTTCAACACGTAACCGACCTGAGTCTGTATTACGTCTTCTTCTAGGGTTTTTGGAGCAAGCAAAATACCGCCATCACTCTTTTCGGGTGGGCGGAAAGGCATGATTAAAATACGCCAACCTGTTGGTTGTGGTAGGCGTTCGATAAGTTCTTTATCCATTAGGGACGGGTCTAAAACCCGTTTTTCTTCTGCGACGTAGCACTCAGACACATCTAGTGCTTCATTCGAATCAGGCATTTCTTTGTTCCTGTTTTTCTAGCATTTCAGAAAGTTCCACCAAAACGTAATCACACGCTCTGATTTCACCCATGCACTCTCTGTAATGTTCCATATCTTTAATCCCGCCTTCACACATGAGTTCTTGAATTTGGGCTTTGCGACCTTTTAATGTTTGTTGCACAAATTGCACAACATCTAGATCGTTCAAGGGCTTTCCTTGTCGTTTACTCTCCGAGTAAGTCCGATACTATCGCTTTTTATGCGATTGTAAAGCGCCCACCACGTAAAGCAGCGCCCATCCCACGTTTTTTACCGCGTGTAATTTTGGCTGTCATGGTGTTAGGGGTAGCCTCTTCGGTAGCCACAGCGTATGGAATACTGCCTTGGCCTTCGATTTCTGCCTTTGCAACAGGCTTTGGCGGCTCTTTTGGCTTTACGCCATTAACTTTGACTGTTCTCATGCGTCACCTCTCTGTTTCAATAGTTCCCGTTCGATACCCGCTTGGATGCGAGCTTGCGTTTGGGCCTCTTGACTTGCCAGCCTTTGCTGGAAGTTTGCTTCACGTTGCGCAAGTTTTTCACGCTCCAGTTGCAGCTTGGCCTGCTCTTCCGCAACATCGTTCTGTTCTTGCTGGGCCTTGAGTTGCAGTTCTTGCTCCTTCAAAGCAATCAATGGATCAGGTCCCGCCTGCTCCTGCGGTTGTCCCGCCTGCTGAATCTGTTGACCTAACTGAACGACCTGCTGCATGCCCTGTGCCACAAACTGCGCCACCATCGATTGATATGGCGCATTGTTCGACGGATCTGCTAGAGCAACGTTTGGATTCTGCTGTGTAAAAGCAGCCTCAGCTTGTTCTTCCGCCATCAACTGGATGTGGTTCAATATGTGCTTCTGTATCGCAAGCACCACCTGCGGCAACGTAGCAGCCACACCGCCCGTTACAAACAAAAGGTGGGCCTGTATGTGGGCCATATGGTCTTGGCCCTTAAACGCCTCCAGAGACACGTTCTCGAGCGCGTCCATATTCTCCTGCGCAGGGTCTTTCGGACGAAGTTCGTCCGAAACTTCCGCATTCAGAATTTGGTCTACATTTTTGACACCCATAGCGTCGTAAACCCGACGGTATACCTGCGGCATGTTGTGGATCTGCGGCGCTTGCATAGCCATTTGTAGCTCTGTTTGAGCTAAAGCAATTCGCTGGCTTTGCGAAAAGATGTTTGGGTCAGAAACCGGTAATACGTCTACACGTTCATCAAAATCTCTTGCTTTCACCGCCTGATCTGCCCCCGCAACGGCGTACGGGTACACATTAGGTAGGCTTTCGTTCATTACACGCGCCAAAATCCTAAATTCCACCTTCATAGCGTAGTGAAGGCGTTTATGGATCGCGCTCATCACGCGGGCACCTTGCTCAATCATAGCAATCGTCGTGCCAACTGCGGCAGATTGGTTGCCATCGCCTATCTTCATATCGGTAATCGTGGCAAAACGTTGAGCGGCTTGAACTACAAACCCTAAAAGCTGAAATAACGTGCCGTCAGGGCCTTTGAAAGGCAACGGCATCAAAGAATCGCGTATTTGACCACCGGGAGCGTCTACATCTCTGAATTCACCCGGTTGAAGAGGATCTTCGTCGTCTCTGATCCTCAAACCACGGGCTTTGAAGCCCGCAGGCAGGTTAGAAAGCGTTCCTGCATCGATTAATTGACGTAAAGCTGCCGTCGCAGTGCGAGAAAGGCCACCAATCGTGTGAATCAGGCCCATTCCGTAAAAACCGAAGCCGGGCAAAAACTTATAATGGACAAAATACTGGATTTTTGACGTCAAAGGGTCGTCTTCGCGGTAATTTCGTCGGATTGCCAGCACTTTTCCGTTGTCTTCACTGATCGTAACGACATACGGGACCTTAATTCCGGTCATTTCGCCGTCTTCGTCCGTATCTTCATACCCTTCAAGGTCTAAATCGACGTGGCATTCCAACAAAGTGCAATCATAGTCGACCCCAGAGGCCCGAGTGCCGTCAATATAGTCTATTTCGTCGCTGACACTGGTCGAATCTGGCTGCGAAGGCAGTACTTTGATGTCTCGATAGAAGCCACTGACCTGTTGTTTACGCAAATCGTTCAAAGACATGCGAACAACGTGCGTGATGTTAGGACACGTCTCCAGATCGTTGCTCTCATACGGCACCACAAGGTGCTCTGCCGGTATAAATTTACAAACTGGCCGCCCCAAAGCGTCATCGAAGTACACTTTTTTGAACGTAGAGCCCGCCAACGGCAAATAAAACAGCATTTGGTCAAACTCTGGCGTGTATTCCTCCATCACATTGGTGATGTAGTAGTTCATAAAGTCTTGAACACGCTTGGCTTGATCCATCTTGTCCGTGGTCTGTGAGCCAAGGACCGTGGTTCGTACTGGGCCGTCCGCAGGCAAAAGCTCATTGAACGCTTGCGCTTGGAACTGAACCGCCGCTTCTGCCAAAAGGGGATGCGTTACACCAGTAGCGCCCCGGAAAGGCTCCGTACGCTCTTCGTAATTGAAGCCCAAAAGCTCAAGGCCCTTGGAATAAGCGTCTTCCCAATCTTGTCGTGACGCACGGTTCGCGCTGTACTGCTCCATAAGCTCGTTAGAAACTTGAGCGAGCACCGAATCAGGCAAAAACTCCGCAAGATTGTCGTAAAAATCGTCTTCTCGTTCACGGTTGCGGAATGGATCGAAATCCAGAGTCGCCCCACCGTCATCTTCGCGAATAATTTCTATGCCTTCGATCTCTACGTTAGTGACTAGATCACCGGGCAAAGCCTCTACTTCTACGGCCTGCAAGTCCTCATCGTCAAGAGTCAAACCTTGTCGATCCATCAATGAAACGGGTGGGGTATCACCATTTGCCATATTTAAGCTCCAAAGCTTCCAATGCCTCGACTCAAGCCTACCTCACCGCCGTATCGCATACCACCCGGATTCGCTATGTCAACAATCTCGGGATCTTTACGGGGTGGCTTACCCGGACCGCCGCCACCAGTTCGTACACAAACGGGTTTGCCATTTACAAACTGCAACGTGTAACCGTTACCACATCGATACATTTGCGTAGGTTCTAGTCCAAATGTGCCGGGGGCCGTGCTTTGAGTACCTGTATTAATCACGCCTGAGTCTGGTCCCGGTGCCGCTGATCCGGCAGTAAATGCATCTGTGTTTACGCCGCTTGTGACGTCGCGCGTTCTGAACAACGACGGCATTGATTGTTGAGCCACCGGCTTGTAGATAGGCATTGTGTAACCTGTTGCACGTTCTTCTTCCGTGCCTTCAAAAGGCATGTAGGTGCGTTTGATTTCCATGCCCTGACTACTGGGGTATCCGCTAGTGTATGGAGTTATTGAATCTGCCACATCTAGATCCACCTTTCCTAGCAACGATTGTATGCCTGCAAAGTTCTGGGCGCTTTCTTGCGCTCGTTGTTGTGCTTGTTGCTTGGCAGCCAGTTGTTGCTCGTACGCAGCGGCAGCCGCAGGCGTCGGATGTAGAGTGCCGTCGCTTGCTTCTGTGATCACCGCAGGCGTTTGGTTTTGCTGCATCGGATCTTGCTGTGCCGTAGTGGTTGTAGTTGCCGGATCTGCTGTCGTGGTGGTAGTGGTGACCGGGTCAACAACCTGACCATACATGCTGCGATCAATCGCGGTTCCGGTTTCAGACGGTGTTGTGAACAAGTCTCCTGCGGCAGCTTGTGCTGTTTCAGCAGCCTGTAAAAGTTCACCTTGCGTCGGTGCGTCGTAGATCGGATCGGGATCAGGAGTGGCCGCGAGTTGCGCTTCCATTGCTAGACGATCCGCTTCTTGTTGCGCAGCTAGTTGTTCTGCTCGTTGTAACTGGGCAGCCGCTTCTTGATCGGCGGCGATTTGTGCGGCCTCTTGCGCAGCTAGTTGTTCTGCCGCTAACTGGGCAGCAGCGATACGCTCTGCTTCTGCGGCGGCTCGTGCCTCTTGTTCTGCGGCAAGAGCCGCTGCTTCTTCAGCGGCTTGTCTTTGCGCCAAAGCTTCGAGAGCGGCTTGCTCATCTGCAAGGGCCTGTGCGGCGGCTGCATCTGCGGCTGCTTGCTCTGCTGCGATTCGCTGAGCCTCTTCTTCTGCAAGACGAGTCTCTTCCGCCTGTGCGGCCGCTTGTTGAGCAGCTAACGTCTCTGCGGCAAGCCTTTGTGCTTCTTCTGCGGCAGCCTGTTCTTGAGCAATACGAGCAGCTTCTTGCTGGGCAAGTAGCTCTGCTGCTGCTTGTTCGTTTGCTATTCGAATAGCTTCTTGCTCCGCTGCAACACGGTCTGCTTCTTCTTGTGCAATTCGTAATTGTTCTGCCTCTTGTGCTGCGAGTGCGTCTGCTGCAGCCTGTTCTGCTGCAAGAACCTCGGCAGCAGAAGGGCCCGGTTGGACGGGATCTGTTTGGACGGGTGGCAAATAAACAGGGCCAGTTGTACCGCCGCCAGTTGTGCCACCGCCAGTTGTACCGCCGCCAGTTGTACCGCCGCCAGTTGTGCCACCGCCAGTTGTGCCACCGCCAGTTGTGCCACCGCCAGTTGTGCCACCGCCAGTATCACCGGGTCCGGGTCCGGGTCCCGAATCCGGTGGTGGGTCTGTGTAAACAGGGGTGTCATCCGGTTTGACGTCATCAACGGGTGTTTCTGCTGTCGTGCCGCCGCCGGGCAGCATGCCCGGCTCGTCCGGTGTTTGACCGGGGGCAGTTACAAGCGAACTAGGCGAGATCAAAACATCACTGCCTTCCTGTAGATACATACCCGGCGTAAACGTTTGATCAGGAGACGTGCCATAAATTGTTTGCTCTGGCAGACCCTCCGGGTTTTGAAATGCCGCCGCCTGTTCGAGCGCCCTTTGTTGGGCTATCAACTCTTGTGTCGTAGGCATCGCTGGCGCGGCTGCTGTGGTAGCTGCCATCGTTGTGGGCGCGGCTGCAGTTTGCTGGGCCGCTTGCTGGGCCGCTTGCTGGGCCGCTTGCTGGGCTGCCAGTTGCTCAGAGGCCAACCTTTCTGCCTCTTGCTGGGCTGCCAGTGCGTTTGCTCTGTCTACCTCCGCTTGCATCGCCGCAGCTTCTTCCATTGCTTGTTGATATGCCGCAGCCATTTCCGCTTCCGACGGACCTGCAGGGCTGGTGCCTGTCGGTGGACCAGAAGTGGTTTGTGTAGGTGGGGGTGGCGGTGGTGGACCGGCCCGCTCTTGAGTTTGCGCCTGCTCGGCTGCTGCGGCTGCTGCTGCCGGTATTGCATAGGCCGGGAGCTTCGAAAAGTCAAAGTTTGACATGTCAATCTTGGGTTCAAAGCCACCCATCATTCCACCCGCAAACATGCCAACAGGTTCTTGTGTTTCACGTGAAACACGTGCAAGAGGCCCCTGTGTGTAACCACGCAATAGGCCCGAGAGCCCCGGTCCGATTACACGGCCGCCTTGTGAAAAACCTTCGGGTGGGAATTGATCCGGGGGTGTTTGTTCTTTGATTTGTCTTCGTAGATCTTTTATCTCATCAATCGTTTTACGCTGTTTTGCCTCTAGACGTTTCCGAGAGACGGCAGTCATAGATTCCTCTGCCAACTCGCGTCCTTGTTTCATAGCTCGGCTTTTTGCTGCTGCTAACAGCCTCATAAGCATTACAGGGACAGTCATAAACGTTCTCCGAAAGTAAAACTGTTATCCATAATAATTTGCCGCTGAAATCATTTGAGCCGGTCCATAGCTGTCTTCCCAATCGTCACTGGGCAAATTCACAAAGTTACCTTGACGGTATCGCATCAACGCCTGCGTCGTGCTATCCACCAAGTCATCATGGGTTCCGTTCGGAAATGCCGCACACTCTTCAATCACCTCGTGCGCCCAGCTTTCATCCGGGGCCCAGATCATCCCCGCTTCAAACAACGGAGAGATAGAATGTACTCTTGATAACTTATCATTACCACGGCTAGGTGTGAAATTTACAACCGGTATACCCACCTGCCGTAGCTCGTGAGTCAGAGGGGTCCCTGTGGCTTTTGCCTCAATAATCACCGTTTCGGGCTCCCAATACTTGTACTGCTCTAACGCAATCTCTTTCAACTCCGGAAAATCCCACCGCCCCTTCTTCGCATCGAGCAAGATAAGATTCGCGGGGCCCCCAGCCTCCTCCGGATAGAACACACCCCACGTAGTGATCGCACTGTAGTCCGCAGTCTCGCGTTTTGAAAACGCCGTATCGTAACTTTGTATTACATACTGCAAGTTTGGGATATTGACGCCTTCCCACACCTTCCACCATTCGCGCTTTAAGATCGCCAGCGTTTCTGACGTCGGGGCCTGCTGATACTGCGCATTCCACTGGTACGGCGGTATTGACGCCTTTACAGACTCCAACTCTTCTTTTTTCCAGAACTCAGGCCACGTAGGCTCGCCAGACGGTAAAATGGCCGGTAATTCCACCACTTCCCACTGATCTGCATGGGGGTCCCTAGTCATTTGACGGATCAAGTTGCCCGTCATGTCTTTTTCAGACCACCGTGTCTGTACCAAAACGATCGCACCACCCGGCTGCAAACGTTGCCGGGGACCCGCCGTGTACCACTCCCACGCGTTTTCAAACCCGCTCGCCGACATCGCTGTCTGCTCCGAGTGCGGGTCGTCAATAATAATTAAGTCACCACCACGACCAGCCAAGTTCGAACCGACGCCCACCGCGTAATACATACCACCGGATTTCGTGTCCCAGCGCCCCGACGCCTTACTGTCCGCCGACAAGATCGTATTATCGAAAATCTCCTGATAATCGTCTTGCTCCAGAAGATTCTTGACCTTTCTACCAAAGTTCACCGCAAGCTCGGTCGTATGCGTCGCCTGTATGATCTTCATCGCCGGATTGCGCCCAATCATCCACGCCGGAAACAAAAACGACGCAAATTCAGACTTCGTGTGACGCGGCGGCATGTTAATTATCAACCGCTTCAACGTCCCATTCGCGATCTGCTCTAGCTTCTCAGCGATCAAATGATGATGCCGACCCGCAATAAACTGCGGCCACATAGAATTTACAAATGGTAAAAAATTATTTTGGCAGGATTCCACACGCTCAAGCTGCTTCAGACGCAACTCTAAACGTAATTTCTGGACATCCGTTGTTGAATCTAAACTAAGGCTCAAAGGGGTCCCTGACTTAAATACTTAACAAGTGGACTATAGCCACCAGAACACGGAAACGTAAGACGCGGCGGCGATTTGTGCATCCCGTTCACCGATACATCCATCACCTGATCCGCTGAATACAACAAACACTCCGGCTGCGTGTCCGCTGGCCGCCAACGCTGCACCAATACCCAACAATTACTGCCCTGATGCCGTACCGCGAAGCTCACTTGAAACGGAGACAAGTTAACCTGATTGCCCTTCGCAACCTTCAACTCGATCATATGCAACCGCTTGTTACGGTCCATCAACAATAAATCTGGGATACCCGGTGTCTGACTGTTCTCAATACGCGTCAGTACAACGTCCGAGTCCAGCTTCTCAATGTTAGCCTTGAGCGCCTTCCAGAAGTTCGACTCCGTCCGCTTCGACATCGATCACCTTCTCACCCAACTGGGCCTTCAACTCGTTCAACGCCTTCACAACCTCTTCCTTCGACATCTGGTCAATCGACCCATGACGAATCTCGCTCTTGTTGACGTAGATGTCACCTTGGGCCAAGCCCCGCGCTTTCTCAGCCTGTACCGCAGCACTGTACGCACCGTTCTCCAAAGCCTCGTCACGTATCCGCTGCAAATCCCGAATGTGCCTCGAGTACGTCACTTCATACTTCTCAGCTAACTCGCGCCGCCGCTCACGCAATGCCTTCACAATATGCGGCGATTTTTGCGGGTTTAACATCTCATACGCCCGGGTATGCGCACCCTTAACACTAAACCCAGCCTCTGCAGCCAGATTACGAAGCGTATCCTGCCCCTCCCGCGTCGCAACCAACTCGACAAACTTCACCTGCTTGCCGGTCAAACGCGTATTCTCAGATACTCGCGGACGACCCCGCGTTTCAACTTTTCCTGCCTCTTTGGCCATGCATCAAATCCCATATCTAAGTGGACTTGGGACGCAAATATAGCACTTTTTTATCACAGTTAAAGGCCCACGGACCTTGGTTCGTTTTCACGCCGTATTGTTTGCGTAAAACCTGCACACTTACACGCTTTGTTTTTTTTTACCAACGACCGCGTTGGAATCGCCGGGGCGTCGATCGCTGTGCATTGTTGTTAGCCTCGATTGTCCGGGGGACCCGGGCGGGGAACCGGGACCGGGGGCCAATGTTCGCGGACCGGGGGCCAATGTTCGCGGGCCTTGGAAGTTAAAAAGCGGCAAAAAATCACTTCCACGTTTTAAAAAAACCAACGTCCACGGGGCGCGGGCCTTGGATCGCGGACAAATGCCGGCCGCTGCGGGCGCGTTTCCTGCAGCAAACCGGCGCGGACAGTTCGATTTCACCCGGTTCGCGGGGCGTAACCCCGCAGAATTGCACGCTGCGCGCGGATCGCGGGCCAATTGCTGCGGCTTTTGGGCCTGCAGCGGGGCCAATAAACCACGCGCCACGGGGCGCGGTACGTTTCAAGCCGCCCCCGGGCGGCGGGGCGGGGCCTGTTTCACCGGTAAATAACAGGCAAAAAAAGGCCCGCATATAGCGGGCCAGATCCACCAGGGCGATCTATCACATTTCTTGAATCCAGCCGGCGACCTGCTGAATATACCGCTCGACCGTGTAATAAACGTAATTACTCGATTGTTCGGATAGTCGGTGAATATCTTTCAACTCTATTTTTTGCCACGCGTCCCACCATGAATGCTCGAAATAAAAATTATCGGTCGCCCCGTACCCGTCGAATTCCGCGACGATCTTAACCGCTGGGCCGCCCCCCGCTAAAATAATACGCGCCTCGACGCCAGCGTCCGACGCGTGCCAATTTTCTGGATCAGTAGACCAACAGGAACGGTACTCCACACCATGATGGTGATCGTCCCAATTCCATTTATTAAACTCGTCTAAATCCGAATCTTTAAACGCGCCTTTATAAGTGGCCTCTTCTAATTGCCAATGCTGATCGGTGACCTCAACAACCCGGCGAATGCACGCCCAGACAGTATTTTCTTGATCGCCAAATGCGCTTAATTCTGAAATAGCTATATCGTGAACGCTGCGAGCGTCGTTAGAAATTAATTCCATTTTTCGTTTTCCTATTAGTGCGCCCCGGTATGGGACGTTGCGTTGATTGTATCGAATTGCGCGCATAAAAAAAGGCCCGCAGCGGGGCCTTAATTCGTGCCGATTTGACGTTTAGGTGTGAGAGTACCCGTCGACTTCTATGCCGATCGTCATACCGGGCACAGTCGCCAATAAACAATTATCCAGATATTCGAGCTGGATAACGTCGCGCTTGATCCAATCCATAAAACCAACGTTTTTAAAATCGCCGTGTTCGCTATCGCGCACGTGCCGCTCGAAAATTCGAACAAGGGCGGTCGATTGTTCTTTTGTTGCGGTTTCTAATAAATCTAATAAATCCATTTTTCGTTTTCCTATTAGTGCGCCCCGGTATGGGACGTTGCGAGGAGTATAGGAGTTGACGCAGACAAAAAAAAGGCCCCGGAATGGGGCCTTATGTTGGTGGGTGCGTAGATCTACGCAGCGCGGGCTATCGTTTCCCACTGGTTAGCAGGCAAGTCCAAAACGGCGCGGCCGTTCCCGTACCATTCATCGACGTTATCCGCCGGGACAGTATGGGCGACTGCAGTTACCGCGTTAACAATGGTCGCGCGCGAGATCGGCTTGTTGGTGTACCCCGGCTGCTGAATGGTTTGCATCAAGCCCGCGAGAATGTCGCCGCTGGATTTTTTCGGCAGGCTTAACACTTTCACGACGCTATCAACGACGGCCGTAGGATTCGCTAAACCATTCTCGACGATATCACCATGCGCGATTCGGAATTTTTCAAGGGCCTCGTCGAAACTATCGCGGCTGGTGTACCCGGCGACAACATCGCGCAATTTCAACTGCAGCGCGTGATTATCCGCATCCTTAGCTTCGCTTGTGAGTAAGGACCAATCTTCGGTCCCCCGGGCGCTTGTGACGTGCGTATGGCGGCTTTTTCGTTGGCTTTGCATGCCGTTCAAACAAGCCAACGTCCAAATAAGCTGCATAACCTCAACGCTACCCATGCCTACTTCACTATTCCGAAGCATGATCCCGTTCGCCATATGATCACCTAGTGCCGGCTCGCCTACTTGAGTTAACGATTTTAGGCGCATGTATAAACGCTCGTCGGTAACGGTGCCGTTGACGATCTGCCAGTTGGCCTCGCTTTCCATTAGCTGCGGAAGCGCGGCCTCGACTAAATCGACGTTATCAAACGTTTTAAATTTGTCGCTAACGATCGCGCGAACTAACGGCTGATCACCGTCAAACGTGCGCAACATTTTGGATTTAGGCTCGTTAACCAGAATTTTATTAATTAGGTTATCGAATTCCGGCGCGTAGTTTTCATTGTCGCGCAAACGTCGCGCCGTTCTAACGTCAATGTCGCAATTGCTGGCCAATTGTTGGAATGCAACCTCATTGGTTTGGAATTCCATCGTTGGCATACCCCGGTTAGCTTCTAGCACTATGTTGGTGTTGCCGTCGACAGTTTGTACCTGTAACGCATCGGTCGGCGCTACATAGTCTACTTTGCGCGCGGCCTCGGCTTGGATTTTTTCCAAAATGCTCTGCAATGTGCCTTTTTCGTTTTCGATGTTCATATCACTTTTACCTTATTGTTGGCCCAGCGGCGGGGCCTTAATTAATACCGCATGCGAATAATCGCATACTGGTAGTTAACTGCAACCGATTTTTAAAAGTTTACGCGGCGACGCGCGCTATCAATTTGGTATTGACCACAAAGCCGGTTGTGTCGTTTTTAGCGGGGCCTTTCGCTTTCAAGCCAATGACTACAGGCCCGGCTAATGCGTTCAATATGTCCGATCGGTCGCCGTCAATAACCGGCCGCCCCCGGTACTCGGCCGGGAATCCATTTTTAAAAACTACGGCAATCGGCGCGGCGGTTTCTTCGGCAGCTTTCACTTGTTTCGCATACTGCGGCCGGTCGCTGTAGCTGAATATCAAATGGTAGTTTGCAGGCGTTTTGCCGAGTCGTTTAGCAAGCTTGGTGTAATCTAAAAAGAAAAGCTCCGGGAATGCTTGCGGTATGCCGTGCCGCTCCCACTGAATATCCGACAATACATTTAACCGCACGACGCCCTGCACGCCCTGCTTGCGGCATAGTTTTAAAAAATTGGTTAGTTCCCGGCGTAACTGATCCAAAAAGCCGGCTTGGTCGGCTTGCCAAAAATCAGTCTTAGCTTGCCGGGCCTTATTGATAGATTCGAACACGGCCGCCATGCCCGCCTCTTTTAAGCAGGGTTTCATACAGCCGGCGGCTTTGCTACCGGGGCAAAGCGTATCGTTCGGTAACAGGCTTAACGACGCCAGCCGCACGGGGCCTAAGCTAGTCTCAAACGCGGCTGTTTTCGCTACTTTCGTGTTGCCGTTAGTCGGGTCAGTGTCTAAAAGTTTCTTTATCGTTGTCATGGTTCGCACTCTCTTTTATAGGTGTATGCGAATCATCATATATAACGGCGTCCCGATCAACTGTATTTTTTGCGCGCTCATATTCGCGCATCCGCTCCCGTAACCGATCGTCTACTTCGGGCGGCCGATCAAACCAACTTATAATTTTCATCAATAACCAAGTCATACCCGAACGCTAACACTATGCGATCGTCCGGTGTCAATAGGATATCCCATATTTATTAATCGCCCTTCTGTTATAGACTTTTCCAGCCATTTTTATTTTTTTTCAAAAACTTTTTTTTCAAACGCCTATAACACACAGTCCCTTTTTTCTAAAACTGTCCCACCACTGCAAAACAGTGGTACGGGTAGTGGTACGCCTGAAACCCTTTTGCGACAAGGGCTAGAGCCGATCTGTACCGCCGTACCGCCTGTACCGCCATTTTGAAAATTTATTTTTTTTTCAAAAAGTAATTTGCTCCAAAAACTCTATATATAAAGCCGTTTTTTGTCCCCCGGGCCGTGACCCGTGCTACTTGAGGTATCACTTGTTACCTTTCGTAACACTCCATATAAGATCTCCCATATTTCTTCACCAACAGTCCATTATCTCTCCACCATATGCGATGTCTCCCATGTTAAAATATAGGGACGCCTAAAAATCCAAGCAGCGTGGCGGACTGCTTTGTTCATTAACAACGAAAGGAGGTTCACCATGTGTGAAGACCAAACCGTGGACGGCAGCGGCCGGCCCGTTATGAAAAGTCTCGAAGATATAAATGATTATATCGAGAAAAACTTTCCTGACGGCTTGAAGGTTAAACGAAAGACCGATTTCTTTGAGGGCGGCGCTTTCATTGGTTTCAACCTGTGTCGATATGCCTACACCGATCTATTGGCTGCGGAGTGTCACGCGATGCGAGACGCCCTTCGAGGCCGAATAGGTTACTCGTACGGCTGCCCATTCGAACCCCATGTGAAAACGCGTAGGGATGAAGATGGCGAGTGGTACGAAGTCTACACCGGGTAGATACCCTCAACACATAGGGGGCTTCGGCCCCCAAACTTTTTAAGGAAAATGTGAAATGAAGAAAGGCGAAAGAGTCGTCTATGAGTGGTGGCTTTGGACAGACTGTAAAGACCATGACGATCGCTCTGGTGATTTCGATGCAAGCGAAACGTATGCGCAAGCAGCGCGGCATTGTGATGCAGCAGAAGGCGATTTTATTGAACTCACCCGGTCTGTCTGGTGTAAGGACAACGGTCTGTTAGACCGGTTGTTTGCCACTGTAGAAGACGAAACGCTGCCTGAGTGCTATGACGGATCGACCGTCAAGATAGCCAAAAAACTCCACGCAGAAATAAAGGCGGCGCACAAAGAAGAACGCGTACCTTGGTTAGAGGACTTTTTTAAACTGTAAACACAACCAACCGGGGGCTTTGGCCCCCATAAATTTAGGAGAAGTGAATGACAGAAGATTGGAAAAAAAGTTTGCCAGAGGACGTCACCGTGAATGACGGCTGGCTGACTTTCAAAGGCGAGAAGATGCGGATCAACCCAACCAACCCAGAGCAGGTTGAAGTGTACAGCCCCAGTGGCTTCCGGGTCATGGCTCTTGGATCGTTACCGATGGGGCCGATGTACTGGCTCAAGATGCTCGACGACGAGCAGGAGAAGTGAATGAAACTGTACCTAGCAAGGTTTAAGCACAACGAAGGGGCCGAGAGCTTCGTGATGGTTTTCCCAACCGCGAAGGAACGCGCACAGTACGTTAAACGCGACGAAGATCTTGGTCGCGGCTACGAAGTAGAAAAACATACGTGTGAGTTCCCGGCGACCAAAGAAGGCATCGTGGAGTTTTTTAATCGCCATGCGTGGCATTGGCAGTAAGGGGCTTCGGCCCCTTTTTTTTAATCTTTCCACGGATACTCTGGGAACCGATCCCGCATATGACCGTCGAGATAGTCGTAGTAAAGCTGCTCCTCTGGATCTAAACCCATGTTTATCGCTTCGGAATGTAAACCAAAGGCCGCCATCGTCATCGTCTTATCCTGCTCGCTGCCGCCGCCAAACCAGCGGTTACGCCGATGCCACCTACTAGGCCTGCTCCACGGCATAGGCCCGGTTTTAAAACTGATCCACCGATACTTAATCGCCCACCACTTATGCTTAATCCAACTCATCAACTTCTCCTGATCCGAGAGCCAAGAGTATAGGGGCTTGCATTGGTATGCAACATCCTTTACTCTCGCTTACCCATTTACGGAGAATGTGATGAAAGTTCGAGTAAACCCTTACCTGCGCGACTGCCTTGTGTACCGCGCGACGCTGCGCGATCTAGCGCGAACCAAAGACCCGGATCAACGGGAGTATTTGCAAGGTGCCTTGGAGCAACTGGCCGAGGTGATCGGCGTTGAGCAGGCGCACGCGATTACGGATCTTGAGATCGCAAAGCAAGAAAGCGAACGCGAAGAAATCCAAGCAAAAATCGACGCAATAGAGGAAAGAACCAAATGAAGCTTTACAACAGCGTTTTGTCTTTTTGCACGACCGTGTACCACCGTCAAGAAGACGGCGCGGATCTTACGCGGGAGTACGTACTCAAGTGCGTAATCGACCGTATCAACAATGTTTTTGACTGTCAGGAAGAACTGGAAGCTTTTGAGTTGTTTGACACGCAAGAGGAAACCGTGACGCCGCAGGGCGATTGCCAATCCATTTATTCTGAGTTTCAGACGGCTATGGTGAAAGCGGGATTCGATGAAGAGATCTCGTATCTTGACGAACAGTTCCGGGAGTTTTTGGAATGGAACGAGATAGAGGTGCGGGTATGACTGACACAGAGATTCTCAAGTTGATCGTGGATGTGTTGGACACGGAGATCGGCCCAGATTGCAGCAATTTTGATTGGCAGGAATGGTGGGAAATGTCCGACGAAAATTACGCGCTTGTGCAAGAAGCGGTAAAGCGGTTGAGGTTGGCATGAAGCGCATCGAAGTCCGGGTTGAGATGGACGAGGACGAGGCTCGTGAGTTTATGGATTTGATCCAAGATTCGCGGGCCGTGCTCGATGAACTTTTAAAAGAAGTCCGCTCACTGAAGCGCAAGCTGCGCGAAGTTGAGGTCGCGGTCAAGGATGCGGCCAAATGAGTTTCGAAGAATCTATCGACTTGCATACGGAGCTATTGCAGTTGCAGAGCAAGCCGAAGAGATCGTCTGCGGAGAAGAACAGGTTGCGGTTCCTGCGTCGCATATGCGGGGCAGACAAGGCTGCAACCTCGGGTTTATCCGAGACGGAAGTGGG
>Ga0209645_1000446_pt1 | contig 21368 bp, 24 predicted proteins | sample ETNvirenome_6_30_FD_184070 | JGI IMG/M metagenome (GOLD analysis project Ga0209645, IMG submission 184070) | Marine viral communities from the Pacific Ocean - ETNP_6_30 (SPAdes) (version 2) | ecosystem: Environmental > Aquatic > Marine > Oceanic | place: Pacific Ocean | collected 2013-06-19
TGCTGAGCAAGCAAATGCAAAAAAACTTGGTTTAGATTTAAGTGATAAAAAAGATTATAAGAAGTTTCATAGTCTTGGAAAATGGAAAGTTAATCCAAAAACTGGTCGTATGGGTGGAGGACTGGGCTCTTTATTTGGATTTTTAACTAACTTTATTCCAGGGATTGGAATTTTAAAAAACATTGCTCCTGGAATTAATGAGTGGCAAAGAGGTTGGAGAAAAAAACTTACTGGTTATGAAACACAAGCGGAATATGAGAAGGCACTCAGAGATAGAAGAAATCAAAAAAGAGTAGATTACATGTTTAATAGAAAAAATCAAGGATTAGGTTATGGTGAAGAGAACCTTAACAAATTACTAGCTCAAGGGTATGTACCCACTGTATTGCAAGGGAATGAGTTAGGTTTATTTACAGACAGAATGTCTACGAATCCAACCCATGGTGATGATCTTGATAATGAATTAGCGTTATCAACTTTAGATAAAATAACAAAGCCTGAAGATGATTTAATGGGCTATAATGAACATTATACAATGGGTAGCAGTGGACCCGCACCGTGGAACAATTTTAATAGACCTACTTCTAGTTTAGATAGACTAACAACAGGTATTAATGACTTTGAAGGACTAGGTGGACCATATGATAGTCGTTACAGTATGGATGATGCAATTTTACAATCTAACTATGAAGACATACAAGGCAGTGGTGGTGATGATATAACATTTGCAGAATATATGGAGAATATAAATAGAAGCCAACCTAACAGTGGTATAGGAACTGTGAGTAATGATTTTCCTCTTAAAGGAACAGTAGAAGGATTTAATCAATACACACAACCAGAAGAATGGCAAACTCAAGATTTTCCAGTAAGAGAAGATTTTTATCCTGGAGACAAAACTAAGTGGAGTACTTATGAAACGGGAAAAGGATATGATTGGGGTGAATTTATAGATAACATGAGATGGTAATATGGCACAGAAAATAGTTAGACTCGGATTTCCAAAAGCTAGACCTGAATATACACCAAGTCAGCTAGATCAATTAATGGATACACTAGAACAATTAATACAACAATTAAACACTACTTTTTCTAATCAAATACCAGAAGAAACTAGTGAACAACAAGCATGGTTTTTTAAATAATGGCAAATACTTATAAAAATAATATAGCAAGTATAACATCTACAGGTTCAGATGAGGTAATATATACATGCCCTGCAGATGCAACAGCTATTATTAATACTATTTTTGTCTATAATAGATCGGGAGGAGCAGCTACTTTCTCTCTTAAATTAACTGATACATCAGCGTCATCAAGTACAACAATCTACTACAATGCCTCTCTAGCTAATCTGGCTACAGACACTGTTTTAGGGGCTGGAAATGTTGTAGTTTTAGAAGATTCTGATATATTGAAAATCAACACAAACGCACAACCTGTAGACGTTACAGTCAGTGCACTACAAATAACAAGGTAATATGAGCGAAGAATATGTAATGGTAGATGGCAAAAAAGTCCCGGTCTTACCGGCTAAAGCTACAGTCACTATCAAAAATAAAAGAACAGGAGCGGTTTATAATGATAAAGCGCATTTTGATTCTGATGTAGCTAACCCAGAAACAGATACAACTGACGATGATTTCAGACAAGATGTTAGAGTTCAAGTAGCGGAGGTAGTAGCTAAATAATATGCAAAGTATTAATCAACCACAAGCAGCATTACTAGCAGGAATGCAACAAGGCCAAGCTCAAAATCCTATGATTCAACAAGGATTTAGAGGTGGTGGTTTGGCTTCTTTACGTCCAGCGTATAGAGGTGGTGGAAGTATTGGTGGTGGAATTATTCATGGTACTCCAATGGGAAGTAGAACTGGATATTTTAAACCTTGGAAAAAAGCAAAGAAAGCTGTTAAAAAAGTTTTTAAACCTGTTAAAAAATTTGCACAAAAAATAGTACCAAAAGAATTAGCTCCGGCTATGACTTGGGCTGCACCTTTCATGGGTCCTATTGCAGGTCCTATGATGGCTGGTCTTGGTTCATTAAAAATGCATGGCAAACTTGATCCACGGATCATGGCTATGTCTATGTTACCACACATGAGATTTGGTATGCCACAAAGTATGGGTGGCTCAGGTATGGGTTATGGAAAATGGGGAGGAGGAAATAGTCTTAGAAGATTGTTAACTGGAAAAGGTGTTGGAGATGCTAAAGGAATTTTAAATACTAGATTCGGTGACTTTGGAAAACAATTAGATGCAAATTTATTTGGAACTCCTGGTGAAATGAGATGGGACCCTAGTGGTAAAATGAATTGGGTGCCTGGTCAAAAAGGTATGTTCATGGATATTCAAGGCGGATCTTTACCAAAAGGTCAAGGAAGCTTTGGAGAAATATTTGAAACTTTATCTAAGGCACGTGGTGGCGGAACTAAAGGAAAATTTGAAGTTGTAAGTTCAATTCTAGCTGCTTCTAGTTCTTATTCTGAAGCATTAGAAATGGCAAACAGAGCTGGTGTTGGAGATTCAATGCCAGGCAGTGAGGCAGAATATGAATATTGGAGAGATAAAATTGGAGGACAAACAGAAGGATGGGCTGAAGGAACTATCTATGAAGGAGAAGGAAATGCTATGGGTGGTTTACCTAGAACTAGATATAGTCAAGGATCTATGAATGAAGAACTTCATAAATCTTATGTAAAAGCAATAGCAAGTGGTCAATTTAATGGAAGCTTTGATGATTTCTTAGATTATATAGATCAAATGAGAGATGATATAGACGCTGATGGAAATGCTATGGGTGGTTTACCTAGAACTAGATATGCTATGGGTAGTGCACAGTTTCCCCCACAAAAAAGAACAGGATTAAAATGGGGAAGTGATCAAGGCGAAGGTCTTGGTGGAGAAGAAGTTGAAGCAGACATGAGATACACTGGTGGGTTTATGCCTTATGGTGAAGAGCCTAAAGCAGATGATGTACCAGCAAGATTAAGTAAAGATGAATTTGTATTTACTGACCAAGCGGTAGCAGGTGCAGGTGATGGAGATGTTGAACTTGGAGCAGAACGTCTATATAATGTAATGAAAAATTTAGAACAAGGCGGAAGACTTTCTGAAGAATCAGAAGGTATGGGACAAGGAATAGGAGCAATAGTATAATGTCAACACAAACAACTATAAATAAACCATTTCCAGCGTTAGAAGCAGGTGCAGGTAAAGCCATTGATATGGCATCAACAATTGCCGGTAAGCCGTTAACTACCGCGCAAATGGGACTGCCTCAACAAGCAGGTCTCGATAAGTTTACACAACAAGCACAAGATTTAGCAGCTAGCCAACTAGGACTGGGTGCATTTACAAGAGACCCAACTACTGGAGCTGTAACTGGTATTGGAACAGGTACAGGTATTGCAGGTTATCAACCATATTTAACAGGAGCTGGTTCACAAGTTGGAGCGGCACAATTAACAGGTACTGGAGCAGGGACAGGAGTAGGATCATTAGCTTCTTATATGTCTCCTTATCAATCAGCTGTTAAGTCTACAGCATTACAAGAATTTGATGATCAAAGATTAAGAGATCAACAACAACTACAGGCTGACGCATTAAAAGCAGGAGCTTTTGGTGGTGGTAGACATGGTTTAACAGAATCAGATTTTATGCAACAATCATTAGTAGATAGAGCAAGATTAATAGCTGGTCTAGACGCAGACGCATTTGCTGATGCAAGAGCGGCAAGAACAGATGATAGAGAAGCATTAATGGATCTTGCTAAACAACAACAATTAATGAAGTCAGGTGACATTGCACAACTTGGTCAACTAGGTCAAGCTGGACAGTTATATGGACAAGCAGGTTTAGACACAGCTGCCCTAGCAACACAAAAACAATACCAAGAACCTAAAGATAGAGTAAATTGGTACGCTAATTTATTAGCTGGATTAGGTGGAGGAATGGGACAAGCTGCGGGATATATGTCTGGACCTATGATGCAACAATCTAGCCCTGGTATGTCTGCAATTCAATCAGGACTTGGTGGATTAGGTGTAATGGACTACCTAAAAGGAATTTGGAACCCAAATTAAGGATAATATGGCAACAGTTTTAAGAAGACCGATGTTTAAAATAGGAGGCAGTGCCGATGGTACTGGTATTACTTCCGGTTTAAGACGTTATGGTTTTGCAAATCCAAGTATTCAAGGAGATTATGATATTTGGGGCAACAAAATACTAGAAGAAGGTAAGGGAGGAAACGTTGAAGAAATTACTAGTGAAGGTTTTACTTGGGATTCAGGTGATAATGGATTGAACGAGCGAGTTGATGCAGCTAGAGAAGCAATTTTAAATCCAGAGAAACCTAAATATGGTTTTAAAGAATTAATAGCTGATGCTTATAGAACTGCTAGAGATGCACCGACAGGAAAAGATTGGTTAATGAATGCAGCTGACTTAGCTCTTGAAAGAAGTGATGAAGCAAAAGTTAAAGCAGAAGCTAAGAAACTATCAGATCTAGAACTATTGGAAAAAATGCAAACTGGTAAATGGGGAAGAAGAGATAGAGCATTTGATGAATGGTCTCTGGAAAAACAAATGAATCAAAAAGAAAGAGAATTAGGTCAATCAGATGAACGTCTTACATTGGAGAAACTAAAAGCAGATAGAGATTATGAAGTTTCTAAACTGAATGCTGAACGTCCTACTAATATTCAAGAAAAAAGACAGGCTCAAAAAGAAGCGGATCAATTATTAGCTGAGTATGGTAGCATAGAAAAATTGATGGACGCAGGAAAATTTGGTATGTGGGATCATTTAATGGGTTTAGGTAATGATTATTGGAAACCTCAATCAGCATTAAGATTTGACATATTTAAAATGATGGTAGGTGAAAAAGATATTGTTCAGGGTATAGAAACTTCAAAATGGCCTCAAGAGACAGAAGAAGAGAGAAGAGCATTTAACAAAGAATTAGAGAGAAGAGTTAGGATGTATTATGGTTCGCTTATAAGCAGAAGCAATGAGGCTTTGGGTGGTAGACCTGGATACAACATGGGCATGGGTCCTGTGATGGATCAACAAACAGATATGTCTATGACAGAAAATATTGACACACCACAAGGTGATATGTCTATGACAGAAAATATTGATATAGATCAAATGGGACAACAAATGGGTATGCCTGCACAAACGATGCCTTCTGACGATCCATTTGTTTTATTAAGATCACGATTACCTGAAGAAATTACTGATGATGTTGTAAGACTAATTGCATATAATCCTGATGCCTTCGCAGACTTTGCTGACATTGAAACTCAAGATGATGTTATAGCATTCAATAAAAAATGGGGAGTTGAATTAGTTATTAACACTGATGAAATGTCAGGCGCTATAGCATAGGAGGTCCAATGGCATCTCTTTTTGAGAAATTTTTCACTAGAAGTGACGCACCAAAAGTAAAAAAAGAATCCGCTCCTCTTCCAAAGAAGTGGCACTCTTCCTTAAAACAAATCCCAATTGATCAAGCAAAAGACTTAGAACGTTATCTACATATTTTTAATCAAAGTCCTCAAGTAATTGATTCATGGATGACTCAATTAACTAGTGAAGGTAAAGCAGATATACAGGATTTTTTAAAGTTTGCTCATCCAGAAGATAAGAAAAAATTTTTAGACTATGGATATCTTGGTAAAGGTTTCTATGATTTAACTTATAGACCTGAATCTAAAAAAGGAAAAGAAGCTGTTAATAAATTAATTACTCATCCGGTAGCCCAACCAATAGTAGGAGTAAGCGCCGGAGTCGCGAACACTGCAGCAGGGATCGCGGAACTTGGAGCTGCATTATCAGACTTAGCATTAGACACAGATTATTTACCTATAGTAGAAAAAGCTTTACCAGCAGTAGATTTAATGGATATCTATGGGGACAAGCAAGGTTCCGTTGCTAAGTTTACATCTATCTTAGTTCAGTATGGTTTAGGGTGGGGTATTGCTAGAAAGATAGCACAAAAAGTTATTGGTAAAATGGCTAAGACTAAAGCTGCTACTAAAGCTGCAGGTGCTTTAGAGAAAGTTAAGATTCCTTCTATTACAGGAACTAAAACAGGAATGGACATTGCAAGGTTTGGTGGCTACTGGGTATTACCAGCAGCTGTAGGTGATGCTATGGTATCTAACCAAGCTAATGAAACAATGGGAGATATCTTTGGAAAGACAGAAGAAGAAGGTGGAAATAAATTACAACAGCTATTAGTTAATTCAAAATCTGAAAGTCTTGAAGGACTTACGGGTAAAGAAAGAGCAGCTGCAATTCTTAGAAACAAATTAAAATTTGGAGCTGAAGGTACAGCTTTAGTTGGTGGTATAACATTGATTGGACCATCATTAAAGTTAGCGGCTAAAACTACTGGAAAAGTATTAGCAGGACAACAGCTACCTAAGTCTTTACAAATGGGTCCTATTAAAAAGATTCCTGGCTTAGCGGACATGACATTAGGTTTAGGTAGTAAAATTATGTCAGCACAAACTAAAGGTGGTATTGGAATACCAGGTCTATTTAGATTAGCTAAAAAAGGTTGGACTAAAGGTATGACTAAACTTGGTATACCTAAAAGAGAATACTGGAAATTTTCTGACTTTAATACATTCAGAAGATTATTAGATGACTGGGTAGTAGCCCCACTAACACCTAATTGGAAATTTGATAGAGGTTCTGCAACAGCCATGAGAATGCAACAAAACATGGTGAGAAAAGTTAAAAAGAATTTTGATATATGGCAAAGACAATTAGATAGATCTATGTATGGTTTAGTTAAAGCAGGGTTTAGCGACATTGCATTTAACAGTAGAACATCTGTAGCTGCTATGAGTTATTGGGATGATGTATTAAAAGTATTACGAGGTCAAATGAAAATAGATCAACTTCCAAAGGTTTTAAGAACAGGAACAAGAGCTATAAGAAAAATGATTGATGATCAAACAGAAGCTCTTCAACCTATTATTAGAGACCTAGATGTAAGAGAAGAAATGATTAAGAACATGGGTAGATATCTACACACTAGCTATGAAATTTTTAAGAACTCTAAATGGCGAGCATCTAAAGAAGCAGTGGATGAAGGTATTAAATATTTTATGAATTTGTTAAGACAAAGTGATCCTTTATATAAAAATGCACGAAAAGGAACTGAAACTTATAAAAGATTAGTTGCTGATGCAACAGAAAAAGTAAACTCTATATTGGCTATTGGTAGAAGAGAAGGAACTACTCCAGGAATGAGACTAAAAGAAATTATGAATGAAGCTGCTTCTATCAGAGTACCAGCTAATATATTTAAAGATGTTAAAAATATTCCAGATGAAATAGCAAACCTATTAGGTAAAGTAAGGGATCCTAAAAGTATTATATTAGATACATTGGTTGAACAAGCTCACACTATTCACTCCTTTAATGCATACAGAGAAATGGCACAACAAGGATTAGGTAAATGGATATTTAGAAATAGAAATGAATATTTAGATTTTATTGCAAAAAATAATATTGTTAATCCTAGGTCATTAAAAGAAATCGTGGTTAAAAAACCATATAACATGGACCTTGAAGATATATTTAAAAATAAAGATGGAAGTAGAATGTTGGCTCCTCCTGAAATGGTCAAGGCCATTAGTGATCAAACATTATTAATAGATCAAGTATTAAAACTTCCATTCTATAAAAGTTTATTAGCTATTAAAGCAGGAACCCAGATTAATAAAACTGTTCTTTCATTAATGACTCAAATGAGAAACATAACAACAGCTAGTTCATTTGCTATGGCTAACGGACATGTAGGTTCTGGAGCATCTGTAGCGGACAACTTTGAAATGCTATGGAAAGAAATGGTAGGTAAGACTGACGATCCCAATGCTTTAAGAGCATTGATGGATGAAGCCTTAGAGATGGGAGCCTTAGATAATTCTACTATTGCAAGAGAACTTGAAGAATTAATACCTGAACTAATTGGTTCAAGTAAGGTTCCTAATATATCTAAAACAGCAGAAAAAGTAATTAAAAAAATAAGAAAAGGAGATAGAATTGATATTACTGATGATGTGGTAGGTAGAACTGTTAGTGATACTGGTAGAATCGGACCGGTAACTGATGAAATATTTGAAAGATTATTAACTAACAAAGGATTAGTAGGAAAATTAGTTCAAAAATCTCTTGAAGCATATCAATTAGGGGATAACGTTTGGAAATTATTTGGTTATCAATTTACTAAGTCTCAATTAAAACCTGCATTTAAAAATCTAGATGATGTTAAAAAATACTTTAGAGAAGTAGAAGGGTTTGAATGGAACCCACTTAAATCTGGATCCTTAACGGCTGGAAAAAATGGTCAAAATTTAAAAACACTTGACGATGCTATTAAAGAAGTATCCGGTTTAATAATTAGAGATACATATCCTAACTATTCAATGGTACCAAGAGCAGTACAAACAATAAGAAAAGTTCCTTTCTTTGGAAACTTTGTAGGTTTTACATCAGAAATGTGGAGAAACTCTTATCAAATATTAAGAAGAGGTACAGCCGAAATGGCATCAAGCAACCCTTACATAAGACAAATGGGTGCAAGAAGATTAATGGGATATTTATCAACCGTAGGAGCATTAGTTCCTGTGGGATATCAAACAGCATTAATGATGACTGGAGTTAAAGATGAAATAATTCAAAAATATAAAGAAAGATTTTCACCAGACTTCCAAAAAGGACATACTTTAATTCCTTTAGCTGCCCAAGATGAAAAAACTAAAAAAATTAAATTTGTAGATGCAGATACATTAATGCCTTATTCAGATGTTGTAGTTCCTTTTAAATTATTTATGGAAAATTGGAATGCTGGAAAGAAAACAGATCAATCTACTTTAAGTTTGTTTGGAAAATCTATGATTGATTCTACCATGAAAGCAATTGAACCATTTATTACTAAAGCAATATGGTATGAAACATTGCAAGAAGTAACACCAAATCAAAATGGTGTTGCAAAAACAAAAAGTGGGGGAACTATTGCTGATTGGACTAATGACATTGATCCATTTAGTAGAACTCTTTATCATATTTATTCTAAAATGTTACCAACGACATTAAAGAGTGCTGAAAAAATATGGAGAGCTTTTAATGGTCAAATAAGTAAAAGTGCGGTAGAGTTTGATCCTATGGAGGAAGTAGCTGCTACTATAGCTGGTTTTAGAATGGGGGAAATTGATGCATTTAAATCTATGAAATATAAAGTAGGACAAATTTCAGGAGAACTAGGAGCAGCGAGAAGTGTATTTATTAATAGGTCTATTAATGCTAATGCTATGGAACAGGACGCAGATAGAATTGCAAATGGACTAGAACCTATCCATATACCAAAACTTTTTAATAATTATCAACAAAATAGATATAGAATTTGGTCAGAAGCATTCAAAGACGTACAAGCTTTAAGACAGATAGGTTATAATGAATTAGATATTATGTCTATGTTAAAAGGAAGAAGAGCTTTTTCAGAAAAAGAATTGGGATCCTTAATGCAAGGAATATATATGCCTGCAAATGTGCCTAAGTTAACACTGGCAGATAACAATGCATTTATTGCGCAAGTAAAAGAAATTAGTAGGGAAAGAGGTATTAATTATTTACCTAATGAATTTTTTGATTATGACCTACTTACTAGGTTAAAATCACAGTGGATAGGAGTGCCTTTAGGAATAAGTATGGATAAAATAGAAGATGAAATAGGTGTGCCATTTAATATAAGAATTGATAAGATGAAAGAAGATCAAGAAACATATCAAGATATATTAAAAGAAGAATTGCAGGAAAAAAAGATAGAAGAAAAAGAAAAAATAAAAGAATTTAAAGAACGACAAAAAAATATAGAGAACAAAAAAGTTTCTTCAGCTCCGATAGGTACCCCACCATTGGAATCTGAAATTTTCACCGCGTCGCGCGTAAGTCCTACTTTTTCTGGGAGTCAAGTTAACGAAATGACAGGTTTAACACAAACTCAGGAAGCTTTATTGAATCCTGAAGAAAAATTAATAGCACAAAGACAAAATCAAGGATTAGGGAGTTTAGCATGAAGTACCCAAAGACCACAGGTGAGCATATAGTAGCGTTATATGGGCATATAAAGGGCCTAAAAACTTCTATAAACACCATAAAAACTAACGATTTAAGGCATATTCACCAGGATATTGAGGGTTTACATACTAAGAGCGATAGGTTATTATTCTACATTATAGGAGGTTTAGCCTCTGCGGTGGGAATCATTGTGGGAGTGCTTTTCAAATTATTATGAAATTAAGTAAAAATTTTAGCTTGGCTGAGCTAACAAAAAGCCAAACAGCCACTAGAATGGGCCTAGATAACAACCCTAATGAGGATGAGCAGGAGAACCTGAGATTACTCTGTGAGAGGGTCCTACAGCCCGTTAGAGACCATTTTAATCACGTAGTTACGGTTACAAGCGGCTATCGCAGCGAAATTTTGTCAAATAAGATAGGTAGTTCAAGCAAAAGTCAACATTGCAAGGGAGAGGCGGCAGATTTCGAGATATTTGGTACTCCAAATAATGAGGTATCTGACTGGATCAAGGAAAACCTTATGTTTGACCAGTTGATCCTTGAATACTATGAACCAGGACAGCCCAATTCCGGGTGGGTTCACGTAAGCTATAAGAAAGACATAAATTCTAATAGGAAAGAATATTTAATGGCCATTAAAGTTGATGGTAAAACCCAATATAAACCAATACTTGGATTATCTACAGATAGATACGTCAAGTAAAAGGAGGACTATATGTTTTCAGATATAAGAAGATGGGTAGATCTTAGACGAGAAAAGTGGTTCTGTACTTTTTTTAACAAGTATCAGGGACTAATCTTATTTATTATGCTACTTGTAATTTGGTATAAATAGATTATATTGTGTGTTGGGTGCTTTAGGAGGCCCATTTATTAATCGTCTAAACAAGGAGGTTAAATGACCAATCTAATAAATCTAAAATATTTCCTAAAAAATAACGCAATCGGATTCGAAAGTTTTTTCGATAGATTCGAACGTTTGCCTGAAATAAACTCTGGCTTTCCACATTATAATATAAAGAAAGCTGGACAAGATAAGTACGTCTTGGAAATGGCTGTAGCTGGTTATAAAAAATCAGATATAGATGTCCAAATTCAAGATGGAGTTTTATCTATCAAAGGCAAATCTACGGAAGATGAAGAAGATTTTGTTCATAGAGGTATAGCAAAGCGTGCCTTTAATAAACAACTTCAATTGTCTGAATACGTGGAATGTAAAGGTGCGAAACTAGAAGATGGTATGTTGAAAGTGGAATTATTCTATAATCCACCGGAAAACAAAAAAGCGAAAGTTATAAAGATAGGTTAAATCCAATCTTTTAATTCTTCACCCATCACTTCTGATGCAATATTGATTTTTTTGCGGAGAGCTTTAACGATTTTATTATCGACTGTGTCTTCCGCAATTAAATCAATATAAGTAACAGGTTTCTTTTGACCTATTCTATGTATTCTATCTTGCGATTGTAATCGTTTCTCTAAATCATAACCATTAGAATAATAAATCATGTTCGACGCTGCAGTAAGCGTGATTCCATAACCACCAGTAGCTGGTGTACCTACAAAGTATTTAACTGCATCATCATTTTGAAATTTTTCTATATTGTTTTGTCTAATTTCTTTAGGTGTCATACCATAATAATCAACCACTGATCCCGGACCGTGGACCTTTTGAATTTCCTTTATTATTTTTTTAACGTCATATTGATAGTGAGCCCATATGACAACCTTGCCTTCTATTTCATCTAAAACATTCATTAATTCATCTAATCTATTATTCTTTATATCTTGCATACTACCATCATCTGCAGTGAAATGACCGCATGTAATTTGATGCAATCTCATTATTTGAGTAAGAGCAGTTTTAGTTGTAACAACTTTTCCGTTTAACATGGCAAGTGCCATCTTTTTCATCTGAGCATATAGCTCTTTTTGTTCTTTACTTAATTCAATTACTCTTTTCATAAAAGTTTTTTCAGGAAGATCTAAACACTCTTCTTTTAATACTCTAAAAGAAAAAGGTTTTAGTTTTTCTGCAAGTTCATCAAGATGACGAAATCTTGCCACAATTTGAACACTTCTTCCATAAAAATTAGCTGTTTTCATTTCAGCATACCTATTTCTAAATGCATAATAAGAAGCAAAGTCTAAACAATATGGATCTAAAAATTCACATTGACTATACAAGTCTAATGGGTTTTTAGTAACAGGAGAACCAGTCATAATTCTTCTATACTTAGCAAGTTTAGAAAGTCTTAAAATATTTTTAGTTCTTTTTGCTTTAGGATTTTTAATTGTAGTACTTTCATCAATAGCCATTAAAGTATTATGAGAAGATAAAAATTTAGACGCAAAGTCAACACCTTTTGTTGTACTTAAAGCTTCCACATTCATAATTAAAATATGTAAGTCGGAATCAGATTTAAAAAGAGTACCTAATTTTTTAGAGTATTCTTTTGTAAAATTTGATTGCCATAATATGGCCTTATTTTCGACATGATTGACTAAATGTGTTGGTATTTCTTGCTTATACCAGGTACCTACAACACCTTTTGGTGCTATAATTAAGGCACCATCAATTTTTCCATTGTCATAAAGCATAGACATATTATCTATAAGAACTTTTGTTTTACCAGTTCCCATTTCCATAAAATATGCATAGACTTCTTTATTCCAAGAAGTCTCTAGAGCATCAAGTTGATGCTTATAAGGTTTTGTTTTAAATTTATAATTCATAATTTTTTCTTTCTATGCTCTTGACATTATATTAAAAAAATATATAAGTCAATACATGAAAGCAGAAAATACAGTTTATGTTATTCAAGAAATTGCAGGAACCAGAGTTGGTCGTCCTAAAATAAATATTTTAGGTGCATCCGAATATGGTGAATTTAAATTTTTGCTTCCAGAACTTTCACAAATAATTTTTTCTCCAGGTCCACTTATATTTAAATTAAGACAAGGATTAAAAAATTTTAGTGAAAAAGATTATTTACTTTTAACTGGAGATCCAGCAATCATTGGGGTTGCATGTTCAATTGTTAGTGATATAACAAATGGAAAATATAAATTATTAAAATGGGATCAACAAGAAAGAAAATATTATCCAATAACAATTAACTTATATGAAAAAGGAAAGATAGAATAATGAGTATAGATTTTGAAAAAGACCAAGAAGAAGTTTTAACTAAAACAAAAGACATAAAATCATTATCAGATCAAGTATTAAAACTTAGAGATTTAGAAGCTGAAGTAAAAGCTCAAGAAGAAAAAATAAAACAAACACAAAAAGAGATTACAAGAATTTCAGAAGATGTAATTCCTACTATGTTATCAGAGATGGGATTATCTCAATTGAAGTTGGCTGATGGTTCATCAGTTGACGTTAAACCTTTCTATACTGCAAGTATTTCTGTCGCAAACAGAGAGAAAGCATATAAATGGCTTCGGGACAATGGCCTAGGTGACATTATTAAAAATGATGTGACCGTTTCCTTTGGACGTAACGAAGATAACAAGGCGGTAGATTATGCTAACCTTGCGAAGAGTCAGGGGTTCGAACCGACACAAAAGTTGAAGGTAGAGCCCATGACTTTAAAAGCGCTAGTCCGTGAGCGTATTGAGGCAGGTAAAAATTTGCCAATGGACATATTTAACGTGTATGTAGGAAACCGTACCAAACTAACAAAGAAACAATAACTATGAACAACGAAGCAAAAAACGAGCAAAATGCGGTTATCCCAAAGATAAACGCTAAGCTTCCATCAGCTACATTATTTGAAGATGATGCGAACGCTGGCTTTCAGTCAATGTCGCAAGACGATCTTGCATTACCATTTCTGAAAGTTTTAGGTCAGCTGTCTCCAGAAGTTAATACGAGACATGCTAAACATATCGAAGGTGCACAACCAGGTATGATCTTAAATACTGTCACAAATGAACTTTATGATGGTACAAAAGGTATCCAAGTAATTCCGTGTTTTTATAAAAGAGAATACGTGGAATGGAAGGATAGAGGAGAATCAATGGGCGCACCAGTAGCAGTACATGCTGTAGATTCTGAGGCAGTAGCATCAGCTAAAAGAGATGCTATGAATAAAGATAGATTACCAAATGGTAATTATATCGAGAATACTGCAAGTCATTTTGTAATGTTACTCGGCGATAATCCTAGCACAGCATTGATTACCATGAAGGCTACTCAATTAAAGACTAGTCGTAAATGGAATACAATGATGATGGGCATCAAACTACAGGGTAAAAATGGTTTATTTACTCCACCAACATATAGTCATGTATATAAATTGACTACTGTTCAACAGTCTAACGACAAAGGAACATGGTTTGGTTGGGACGTAGATAAAGTAGGTCCTGTACAAGATAGAGCGGTCTATGACAATGCTAAAAGTTTTTCTTTGAATATTTCAAAGGGAAACGTTCAAGCTAAACATGGATCAGATTCTGTTAACTCGGAGTCAACTCCTTATTAAACAATTCCTAAAGGAATAAGTTGCAACAAGAGGCGTTGAAGCGAGAGTGGAGACGCCTCTACTTAAAGTTATGACAGAATTTGAAAAGATATTTGATGGATTAAAGAGGGCTCATGGATGTACCTACATTAACACTGCTCCTGCAAATGGAGAAAAGTTAAAAGGCAAATCTTTTGTAAAAAGAGAACCAGTTACATCGAGTCATTACGAAAATCATATTAAAGGTGTAGAACCTACACTAGGTATTATCCCTATTAATGATAACAATCAATGTATATGGGGATGTATTGATGTAGATTCTTATGCAGGATTTGACCACAAAAAATTATTAAACAAAATTAAAATTTTAAAATTACCATTAGTAGTATGTAGATCTAAAAGTGGTGGTGCTCATATATTTTTATTTTCACAAAAATTTATTGATGCTAAAATAATGAGAGATAAACTCTTAGAGATAAGAGCTATATTAGGTTTTGCTAACGCAGAAGTATTTCCAAAACAAATAGAATTAAAATCAGAAGAAGACACAGGAAACTTTTTAAATCTTCCTTATTTCAAAGGAGATAATACCACAAGATATGCATTTAAAGAAGATGGTACAGCAGCAAGTTTATCAGAATTTTATGGGATCATTAATAACGCGAAACAACTAGATGTTGGTTCCATAAAAGTGCAGAGGCCCGAATCAGAATTTTCTGACGGGCCACCATGCATTGAGACACTGGCCGCAGAAAGAATAAAAGAAGGTGGAAGGAACGCAGCATTATTTCACTTTGGAGTTTTTGCCAAAAAGAAATGGAAAGATTGGAAAGAAAAAATTTCTTGGTTCCATAGAGAATATATGGAAGGAGATTTAGATCAAAAAGAAATAGATATTATCAAAGCACAGATAGAGAAAAAAGACTGGGGATATAAATGTAAAGATGAACCAATGTGTAGTCATTGTGATAAAACATTATGTAAAAGAAGAAAATATGGAATAGGTGATGCACCAACATTTCCAGAGTTAAGTGACTTACAAGAAATTCAATTAGAACATCCTTATTATTACTTAAACGTAGATGGTAAAAGATTAAGATTAGATAGTCCAAAACATTTAAGACAACAATCATTATTTGAAGAAGCATGTATAGCAGGAGTAGGAATGCTCCCACCAACTTTAAAAACTAAAGATTGGAAACAATTAATAAATGGATTGTTAGCAGGGAGAGAAATTATAGATGCACCGGAAGGAATGAAAACGGAAGATCAATTAAGAGAACACTTAGAAGATTATTGTAGTGATAGAAGACAAACAAAAAGAAAAGAAGATATTGAAAGAGGAAATGTTTGGAGTGATGATGAGAATCATTACTTTAAATTTAGACACTTCTTTCATGACCATTTACAAAGAAGAAGATGGTCTCATGACTATCAAAAGACTTCAGCATGGATGAAAGAATGGTTTGATGCAAAGATTAAAGTAATAGATGCAAGCGGTAAAAGTATTAAAGTTATGTATGTAAAAAAATTTAATAATACCAAGACAGAATTTAAATCACCAGACTATAAACCGAAGGATCCATATTAATGAATAGTTTAGTTGAAAGTTTTATAGATGTAGGAAGTGGATTAGTTTTAGCAATTCTTATTCAGTTATATATCTTTCCTTTTTTTGGACTCTATCCCACTATATGGGATAGTTTTCACATAGCTTTAATATTTACAGCTGTTTCTATTACACGGTCATGGATGTGGAGATTATTATTTAGGAAATATAGATGAAAACAATAGTATTAGGACCACCAGGTACAGGCAAGACTCATACATTACTTAATAAAGTAGATGATTATTTAAAAGAAACTGATCCGGATAAGATAGGTTATTTTGCTTTTACTCAAAAAGCTGCATACGAAGCAAGAGATAGAGCAATGAAAAAATTTAATTTAACTGAAGACGACCTACCACACTTTAGAACTTTACATTCTTTAGCATTCAGAAGACTTGGTTTAAAAAAAGAAAATGTAATGCAACCATTTCATTATAGAGATTTAGGAGAAAAATTAAAACTTCCTCTTTCTGTTCCTGCGTGGGAACATGATGAAGGGAATGCTTTCTTCACTTCTAATAGTGAAGAGTTAAGTATTATTGATAAAGCTAGACACAAAGAAATTAGTGTAATGCAACAGTATGATCTTGGTGAACACACTAAAGAAGTCTCGAGAGAAAAACTTATTATCTTGGACCAGGAAATAAAAAAATATAAAAAAGAATATGGTCTTATAGATTTTCATGACATGATCACAGAATTTATTAAGAGTGACAAGTGTCCTAAATTTGATGTGACATTTATAGATGAAGCACAAGATTTATCTAAAGTCCAATGGCAAATGGCTCATAATATTTGGGATAATACTCAAGATTCTTTTGTTGCAGGAGATGATGACCAAGCAATTTTTAGATGGGCTGGTGCAGATGTGGATTCTTTTATTGCATTAGATGGTAAGATAAATCAGTTGATTCAATCGTTTAGAGTGCCTTCTAAAATTCATAAATTAGCGGCCGATATTGTACATCGAATTTCAAAAAGAATCAATAAGAACTGGCTTCCATCAGAACGTCAAGGAGAAATAAAATGGTATGATAGTTTTGATCAAATAAATTTAAAAGAAGGAAACTGGTTAGTATTGAGTAGAACTAATCATCAACTAAGTGATATTGAAAAAGTTTTATATGAAGATGGAATGTATTTTAAAAATAGAAACAAAAGAAATTATGAAGCAGATTTGTATCAAGCAATAACTGACTATGAAAATTTAAGAAAAGGTCAACTGGTTTCTTACAAAGCTATAGAAAAAATTTATAGTTATATGACACCTGAACATAAAAATAAAAAAGGGTTGTTAGGGATGGCAAAAGAATCTTTTTATGGTATAGATGCATTAAAGAATAAGCATGGTTTAAAAACTGATAAAGTTTGGTACGAAGCTTTTGATGATGCACCATACAGAAGAGTAGAATATATTAGATCAATGAAAAACAATGGCGAGAAGTTAAACAAAGATCCTAGAATTAATTTATCAACAATACACGGAGCTAAAGGTGGCGAGGCAGATAATGTTGTCTTGTTAACTGATCTAACAGAAAACACAATGAAGGGTTATGAAAATAATCCTGATGATGAAGAAAGATTGTTTTATGTTGGAGCAACAAGAACTAAAGAAACATTACATATTATAAGACCTAAAGATAGTTATAAAGGATATAGAATATGAGTAGTCCTAAATCTATTAAAGGTTCAATAGGAGAACACAAAATGATAGTAGACCTGTTAGGTAAAGGTTATCATGTTGCTAAAGCAGTGGACCCACAGTGTCCATTTGATTTAGTAGCTGTCACTCCTGCAGGAGAAATTAAATTGATAGATGTAAAGACTCCTTCATATCGTTTAAAAACAAAAGCAACATGGAAAAAAGCTAAGAAAATCAATAGAGTTTTGACTGAAACTCAGAAACAACTAGGAATTGAAATCATGGAAGTTACACAATGAGTGATATATATAAAAAGCAAGTAGGCGGTACTCATTATCAATGTATGATTATTCAGCCATCAGAATTTATAAATAAAAATAATATTCCTTTTGCTGAAGGTAATGCAATTAAATATTTATGTAGACATAAACAAAAAAATCAGAAACAAGATTTATTAAAAGCTAAACATTACATTGATATGGCTATTGATAGAGATTATCCTGAAGAAAAGAAAGAAGAAGAAATTAAACCAACCACTAACACATGGGGAATTATTAAATGATACAACAACCACTTTTTAAACCACAAACAGAATGGCTACCACCGGAAGACTTTCCAGACCTATCTAAATATAAAGAGATAGCAATTGACTTGGAAACAAAAGACCCAGACCTAATTAAGATGGGTTCAGGTTCCGTAGCTAAACGTGGATGTATTACAGGTATAGCAATAGCTGTAGAAGGATGGTCTGCTTATTATCCAATCGCACATGAAGGTGGCGGTAATATGGATAAAGCAAAAGTTTTTAATTACTTTAGAACCATTCTAAAGAGCGATGCTACTAAAATTTTTCACAATGCAATGTATGATGTATGTTGGTTAAGATCTGAAGGATTTGAAGTCAATGGTCCAATTGTAGATACAATGATAGCAACAGCATTAGTAGATGAAAACAGAAGAAGATATGATTTAAATTCTTGTTCAAAAGAATACATTGGAACAGGTAAAGACGAAGCTGCATTGTATGAAGCAGCGAAAGACTGGGGAGTAGATCCAAAAGCAGAGATGTACAAACTACCTGCTATGTATGTTGGAGCCTACGCAGAAAAAGATGCGGAGATAACTTTAGAGTTATGGAAGTATTTAAAACAAGAAATAATTAATCAAGATTTAAAATCTATTTTTTCTTTAGAGACTGACTTATTTCCTTGCCTCGTTGATATGCGTTTTTTAGGAGTACGAGTAGATATTCAAGGAGCTCACCAATTAAAAGAAAAATTACTTGAAGAAGAAAAAGAATGCCTATTAAAAGTAAAAAAAGAAACATCAGTAGATGTCCAAATATGGGCCGCACGCAGTATTGCTCAAGTTTTTGACAAACTTCGCCTACCATTTGACCGCACCGATAAAACAAATTCTCCATCATTTACTAAAAACTTTTTACAGAATCACGCCCACCCACTTGTGAAACTGATTGCCCGGGCTCGTGAAATTAATAAAGCCCATACCACTTTTATAGACACTATACTAAAACATTCACATAATGGAAGGATATATTCTGAAATAAATCAGCTTAGATCCGATAATGGAGGTACAGTAACCGGTAGATTTAGCTACTCAAACCCAAATTTACAGCAGATTCCAGCACGGAACAAGGAACTCGGACCTGCTATTAGGTCCTTATTTATACCTGAAGAAGGTTGTAAGTGGGGAGTCTTTGACTACTCACAACAGGAACCTAGATTAGTTGTACACTACGCAGCGCTTCAAGGACTATATGGAGTGAATGAAGTAGTTGATGCATACAAAGAAGGAGATGCAGATTTCCACAGTATTGTGGCTGATATGGCCGAGATACCTAGAACGCAAGCTAAAACAATTAACCTTGGTCTGTTCTACGGTATGGGAAAAAATAAATTACAAGCTGAACTTGGAGTCTCTAAAGAAAAAGCTGAAGAACTATTTAAGAAGTATCATCACAGAGTACCATTCGTTAAACAATTAATGGATAACGTAATGTATAGAGCCCAGGATGCTGGACGAATCCGTACATTGCTCGGAAGAGCGTGTCGTTTTCCTTTATGGGAACCTTCTCAATTTGGAATACATAAAGCTTTGAGTCATGAAGAAGCACTCAGGGAACACGGACCGGGGATTAAACGTGCCTATACATACAAAGCATTAAATAGATTAATACAAGGCTCAGCAGCAGATATGACCAAAAAAGCTATGTTAGAGCTATATAAAGAAGGTATTATACCACATATTCAAGTACATGATGAGTTGGATATATCAGTAGAATCTGATATAATGGCGGACAAAATAAAACAAATAATGGAAGGTGCTGTATCACTTGAAGTTCCTAATAAAATAGATTATGAATGCGGCACTAACTGGGGGAATATAAAATGAATAAAATAATAGACAAACTTAAACAATGGTCTTTATTATATAGAGAATATATTATTGGCTTTGTTATTGGTGTTATCATCGGCGCAATTCTAGTTTAAAATCATTATAAGAAAGGGTTACAATGAAAAACTTATGGAATAAGTGTATTAGCTGGTTATTTAGTTGGAAAAAACCTAAGGGTTGCAAATACTGTAATCACGAATGCCATTGCTTACGTCAAAAAAGAGGTCTAGATTGTTTAAGACCTGATTGCGACTGCATTAGTTGTGGTTGTGCATAGAAAAAAGTAGGATTAAATGAGACATGAATTATACATTCACAGGAATACTTATAATATTGATGTGTTTATTGGCTTTTTGTGTTAAACCGGCTCAACACACATCATTGAAAAATGAAGTTAAAGAATATATACTTTTGAAATCATGATGGAAAAAGTTCTAACGCTGTTGGTTGGACTCCTAATTGCATTAGGAGGCTGGTCGCTATCTAGAACATTTGAATTATCTACAGGTCAAGTTGTACTTGAAAAACAAGTTGAACAATTAGAATTTGAAGTGAGAATGATAGATGAGAAAATGGAAGAAATGTTTAACATAGATGAAGAGATTATGGAACAACACGAAGAGTTATTTAAAAAACTACAACAAGGAAACACGGGGTATAGTTATAACTAATGGCTAAAGATAAACCACTCAACATATCTGAATCAGCTGCCGTGCAGATGCCGATGAAAACGGTTGCTAGTCTAATTATTCTCGTTGGAATGGGCGTGCTTGGATATACAGAGCTAACTTCAAGGTTGGTTTCGTTAGAGACTTCACGTGAGTTGTTTGAAAATGATTTGCTTAAAAAAAGTGAACAGGTCCCCGTGGACCAGGAGCAACATTTTTTACTCGAGGATCTTTATAAAAGTGTAGAGCAGATTGAAACGCGGATCGAGGATATGATGCACAACAAAGTAAACATACAATTTATTCAAAAACAAACCGAAAAGCTTTTAGAAGATGTAGAAGTTTTAAAAGATAAAGTAAGAGCAAATAAAAATGGAGGTACACATTGACGGAGATGGTGATAGCCCTGTTGATGATAGTCAACGGAGAAATTAAGGAGCACAGAATTCAAATTGATCCTAA
>Ga0209645_1000447_pt1 | contig 21354 bp, 9 predicted proteins | sample ETNvirenome_6_30_FD_184070 | JGI IMG/M metagenome (GOLD analysis project Ga0209645, IMG submission 184070) | Marine viral communities from the Pacific Ocean - ETNP_6_30 (SPAdes) (version 2) | ecosystem: Environmental > Aquatic > Marine > Oceanic | place: Pacific Ocean | collected 2013-06-19
GCAACAAACAACAGAGAAAGACGCTTTAATAGGCGTCTCGATGACTGGGATAGGCTCGGGCACGGTGTTAGGATACGACATGAAGAAAGCCGCAAGTGTGGTCAAAAGAGAAAACGCAAGAGTCGCGAAGCTGATTGGAATTAATTCTGCGGCTAGATGTACAACTGTGAAGCCTGCAGGAACGACATCTCTCGCGCTGGGAACATCATCAGGTATTCATGCATGGCACAATGATTATTATATTCGTAGAATCAGAGTTGGTAAAAACGAAAGTATATATAAATACTTACTAGAAAATCATCCACTTCTTGTTGAAGATGAATATTTTAGACCTCATGATACAGCTGTAATTAGTATACCACAGAAAGCCCCTGCTGGATCTATACTTAGAACTGAATCTCCATTTCAACTACTTGAACGTATAAAGAAAGTTGCTATGGATTGGGTTGTACCGGGGCATAGAAAAGGATCTAACACTCACAATGTTTCAGCTACTGTTAGTTTGAAACCAGAAGAGTGGGAAGATGCAGGAGAATGGATGTGGGTTAATAGAGATAGTTATAATGGACTTTCTGTATTACCTTTTGATGGTGGAACTTATACTCAAGCTCCTTTTGAGGACATTGATGAAGGAACTTATATAAATAGGTTGCAACATTTAAAAGATATAAATTTAGAACATGTTATCGAAACTGAAGACAACACTGATCTTAGTGGTGAGCTTGCTTGCGCTGGTGGTGCTTGTGAAATTAAGTAGTTGTAAAAAAATAACTCGTAACTGGAAAACTTTTACTATAAAAAAAGGAGAACATCGTTCGACTAGGGCTGTTAACTTTAGTAAAAAAACCTCATTTTGTTGGGCTGTAGAATTTGATTCGAGTGCTATCTATAAAACTGTAGATAGCTTAAATCAACTTGATGTTAACAAACTAATAGGATGGAGTGATTGTGGGGAAGATCATTTAGAATCTTCTATAAGATTTGGTTGGAGATGGACTGATAGTTTAGAAATACATTGGTTCAAACATGAAAACGGCAACTTTAGTTTTGCTAAAATAACTAGTGTTGATTTATGTGTACCATACAATTATAGACTTAAAATACATGATTGGGATTATGAAATGGAAGTAGATGGAGTTAAAGTGTTTGTACCAAGAAACTGTGTAACACATAGAAGGAGATATCAATTATTTCCTTACTTTGGAGGAGACGAAACAGCTCCTCATAATATAACAATTAAAATAAAGAAAAATGTGTGAATTATGTGGAGGCTTCTGTGGAGGCTGTTAAATAATAAAAGGGAGGTCTTACGGCCTCCCTTTTTTGGTTACAGGAACTTTGGGTATGGTGCCCATTTTTTACGTTCCTTATTTCATAAGTTCTAATAATTTTTCAACTCTATCTTTTTCATATTTTAAAGCTTTTATTTCATCTTTACTCAAACCTAAGCTATCTAGTTTTGCAACTTGCTCTGCTTTATTTAAAGCTTTATATTTAGCAGTATCTTCAGCTTTTTTATCTACTTTAATCTTTCCGCCACTATTCTTATGTATTATCAAATCTATTTTAGCTTTTTCAGATTTAGCGTTTTTAATAGTATACTCACCATAACCTAAACCTTTAAGCATTTTTATCTGTTGAGCTGAGGTTAACTTCTTTAAAGTATCATAATCAGTAGAACCTTTAGCTGCTTTGTAAGCTTCAATAGCTTTAGAAGCTTTAATTTTCTCTTTTTGCTCAGGTGTAACTTCTACATCTGGTTTACTTTTTGGGTTTTGTAATTGCCATTCTGGCCAACCAGCTAGCATAGCTATTCTTTGCCATAGGTCGTTGTCTTCATTCAATGCTCCTTCTATATTTTTCATTTTATAAAACAACCTGTCAATAGGAATGTTAGTAGTAGCAGAAACAACTTTAGCAAAAGCTTCGTAAGCTGGATTATCTAAAGCAAAACCTTTGTCAAATATAACTTGTCTTCTTTTCTTGCTATCAAAATGCCATGCAGCTTGTTTAAGTTTAGATATTTTAGAACTAATAGGAGGTGAAAATTGCATTAACTTCCAAACAGAATCTACATACTCAGGTCGTTTTCTACCTGATCTTTCGTATATATCCATTAAGAAATTTTTACCTACAGAAACTGCTTGACCTGCTATACCTAAACCTCTAAGTAAAGAATCTAACATACCGTTCGCTGTGTTTAGGTATTTTTTCTGTTTGTTTTCGTCCTCTTCTTCATCATCATCACCAAATCCTAATGCAAATACAGCCTGTTGTAAAGCGTTAAATATTATATTCTGTACAAAACCGTAGTATATTATTTTACTTACATGTGTTTTAGCATCTCCTCTACCATTAATTAAATCTTGTATAGCTCTTTTTTGTATACGAGCATACTGCATAGGAGTATTAGCAAACGCTAATATAATTCTACCTAAGTCACTCGACTGCTGAGCAGATATTCTACTGGGATCAGACGATTGTTGTGATTCTTCAGCCACTTGTCTCCACTCTACCAAAGCCTGAGCCTCAGCATCAGCTTCAGCCATACCGCTATTCTTCATAAGATCTTTTATCCTATTTCTATAATAAGTAGCACCACCTGAAGCAATAGCAAAACTATCCGCGTATTGTGTAGGTAAATATCCTTTTTGTAATATATAATTGATAACAGCTTTAGCTTTGTTCTTACTAGTTGCAGCAGCATCTGCTATCTCACTCTCAGATATATTAAGTTTTAAACCATTACGTCTATCCTTTAAATAATCAGAGTTCATTAATTTTACAAAGTCAGTCCAGTATTGCTTTTGATTAGCCATAGCTGCCCCAGCTTTGATAGGATTATTAAAGTTCCAATTAATAAAGTTAATAGAAGATATAGTTTGAAGTACAGCTGATCTAGTGTTAAAGAACATTATAGTTCCTATAGATCCATTAATATAATCTAATACTTTATTACTAAGTCTATTTCCAGTATCAAGTCTATTTCTACCAGACTTCATCCTTTTTAATATACCCTCTAAAGCTTCTCTATATTTAGTACCATATATAGCCTCTAACTTATTTAAGTTTTCTTTAGAGTATATAGCATCAACGTTTTCTTGCCAATCAGCTAAATATTTAGATCGTTTCTCCGTGTTAATTAAATCTATAAGATCAGTAGTTATAGTACCAGTTAACCATTCTGGTCTTGGCTTAGCATATCCATCTCCTTTAGTTATATTTAGCATTTGGTCTGCAAAAACTTTTAATTTAGGGTTGTTTTCTACTACTGATTGCAATTCTTTTAAATCTGTTTTAGATAAACCAGGTACTTCATATCCCATACTTTGAAACAAATAAACTCTAACAGCTTGTTCATTAGTCATTCCTGTAGAATTCTTTTTTCTAAGATCTTTAGGTACATCTAATGATTTTTTAAGTTGTTTAAAATCATTCATTAAGTTTAATCTAGCCGCAGATAAGCTTTCTTGAGCTTTAGTATATGGATCAAGTAAATGTCTTTTATACCAAGCCATTTGTTTATCACCTAACTTACCTTTACCTAATGTAGGATATATTAAACCTAAGAAGTCTTCAGCTGAATGAGGTATAAAGAATTTAAATTTACCTTTACTAGCGCCTATTGTTTTTGCTTTAGCAGGTGAATATTCTTTATAGTATTCAATACCTGTAGTTTCTTCTAAAAGTTTGTTATAAGCAATACTTAAATCTTTACTTTGTTTAATTCTAGCTTGTTGCACCTGAGATTTTACGTCAATAACGTTTAAAGCATTTTTAACTGCTTTCACATTTTGGTAAGCATCATCCGCAAAGTAAAAGTCGTTATAGCCTTCAGCTGCCTTGTCTACTATCCAGTTAGCTTTAGCTTCACCTGTAGAATTACCAAGTCCAATTATATTTTCTTTTTTAAACTCTAATCCTTCAGCTTTTAAAAATTCATATATAGCAGCTGCTGATTCCGGTGCCCTTGCTGTCAATACAAACAGATCCTCATTACCTCTAGCTTCTTTTATTTTTTGAGCTACACCAAACAATGGGCCACGACCTCCATCTGTTACTTTATTAAAATCTGAAAAATCAAATTCATATCCCTTTTCTTTAAGTTCTAAACCTTTTTTAGCAAACTCTTCAGCGTTTAATTGACCGGTTTTACCATCTGGAGAAGTGTAAAATACTAGATTCTTACTAGTAGCTAGTGTATCGTCAAAGTCAAATACTCTTATTTTTTTAATTGGTTGATCTAAAGAGTTGGCTAACTTTAACGCTTTATCTACATTAGCAGCTTTGTTTAACAAAGTTTCCATATCTACACCCTTGCTTTGCATGATAACTCCAGACTTTTCGTTTTCTTCAAAAGTATATTTATTGGCATCATTTTGAGTTTTAGCTAAACTAGGTTCGCCATTTTTAGGAAACTCAGAATAAACTGCTAGTTGTTTTTGAGCATCAGACAATTTAATTTCGCCTTTAACTACTTGTTCTACTAATTTATTTTGAAGATTAAACACATTTGGAAAATCTTGTACTGTTTCAGCAACTCCTAAACCAAACTCATCTATTATACTTTGTCCAGTTTCTATATTCTCAATAGTATTTAAGTTTATACCTGACATAGCCATACGTATAATAGGATTATCACCTATGTAAGTTCCTTCTGGAAGTGTCGCAGCGTACTTAATATCAAGTAGGCTATCATCTTTCTTGGACAGTATTGTTTGATAAAAGTTTTTCCTAATATATTTCATTACAGCTGTTGGCTGATTATTTTTAATAGCATACAGTATACTTGCACCAACAACAGACGCGGGTGGATTATGCTCTTCTCTGTAAAGTTTAGATGATCTAGTTTCTTTTTTATTTCCAGCTTCAAATATAACAGAGATATATTTAAAAGGTGCTGCAGCTTTTATTAATCCAGAAGTTGCTTGATAACTTTGTATAACAATTAAACCAGCAACATCCATAGACATTCCATCATTTACAGCTTTTGAAAGTTGATGAACAACGTGGTCTAACATCTCCATGTTTAATTCCTCTTTAGACTTTTCTAATCCTAATAGTTTTCTAACGGCATCTTTGCCTTTTCTCATAGGGTCTATTTTCTTGTATCTAGAATTAAAAGGAGATTTTTTAGCCGTATTAAGTAAAGTTATGTAATTAGGATCTTTAGCACCCCAGTACAATCTTCCTGTTTTTGGTACATAATCATCATATTTTGCTACTTCTTTTTTAATTGCATCAGTAGTTTCATATACCGGATTTGTTTTACCTTTTACTTTAGTAGGCTTAGCTATGACAACATAGTCACCATTAGATCTTTTAGCAAACTTTAAAGGAGACTTAATACCACTCTTCACTGCGTCACCATGAGATTTATATTTTTTCCCATCTTTAGTTCCATAAAAAGTTTCTTTACCACCACTCATCATTAAAGCTGATTCTATAGTAGCTACATCTATTTGGCCTTTAACAGCAGCAGTCTGCATTTGCTCTAGAAACTTAGGTCTACCTTTTTCGTTAATAGCACTACCATCAAAACCTAAATACTTAGCTACTTGACTCTTGCTCCTTAATCCAGCGATTTCTATAAGTGCTTGAGTATCGTTTTTTGAAAACAATAATCTAGGATCTTTTTGAGTTTTTCTAGCAGATGTTGCTTTAACCCTGTCTGAATCGCCTCTTTTAGCTCTTACTTCAGGTAAAAAATCTTTAAACATTTGCTTGCCAAAAGCTTCCGCTAATTTACCTTTTCTATTACTTACAGTGGAAGGCATTTCATCCATGTAAAATTTTACTAAAGCATCTGCACCGGGATCGAGTATATCATACAGCATAACGCCTTGTGCTTCATTTTCTACAAAAGCTCTACCTGAATCTCTATATTTTCTTATTTCATCTTGAGTTGTTAACCTTCTATTTGGTTTAGTAAACATTCTAGGTTTACCTTGCTTCATTAAACCTTTATCTATATCTATTAAATAGTTTAAATCTAAGCTTCTTATGTTATTGTAATTATCTTGTAAGAAAGTCCTGTAGTCTTGACCTTTTAATATGTTTTGCTTAACCCATTTTTTAAGATTTGGTCCAGCTATTTGATCAACTTTAGTTCTATACTTTTTACTATCTACATCTGGTAATTTACCAACAATAGGCTCAGCAACTTCTTTAAAAGACTCAACTTCTTGAGTTGTTAAACCTTTTTCATTACCTCTAACTATGCTTCTTCTAAATGTAGATTTCGGAGCTTCAGTAATATCTCTGTCAACGTCTTCTATAATATCTGTCGATGTATCAGCTATATCAAATGTTTGTCCTTCAGCAGTCGGTTGATCTATAGAACGGCCACTTACCGTTGTAGCATATTGTTTTTTAGTATCAAGTAAAGCAAAATCAACTTGCCCATTTTTTCCTGTTATGTAACCAAACAGGCTTTCGTTTTTAACAGGATCAAAGTTTTTTAATACTCTTTCAGAAACATTTTCTTTTACTTTTCTTACTATATCTCTTTTTACATTATCATCTAAACCACTTAAGCTGTTATCTCTATTTATTCTTCTTAATATTTCACCGTCTAATAACCTTGTATTTTGTATAGCTTCATAAGCTTCAAACGCAGCTATATCAGCTTGAAATTCTTGTTTGTTTTTAAATTTAGCTTTTTTGTTCTCATCTTGAACTATATTATCTAAAGTATCTTTCATGTCCTTAGATTGCTTTATATCAACATCTGAGACATCTTGATCAGTTTCTTCTCTTATAAGCTCCTGTTCTTTCTTTCTTTGTTCTATTTCTGCAGTAGAAACATCTTCATCACTTGCTAATTTACCTTTTAACTTTACATTACCTTCTCTAAAACTTTTTAATCTATCAGATTGTTTACCAGTTTCAACAGCTTTTCTATGATCTTTAAGTAAGTTTATTAAGTCTCTTTCGTTTCGTAAAGTTATTTCTTTCTTAAACGTATCACTATACAGTCTACGTAAACCATCTTTTATTTTAGTAAATAAATTGTCATTACCCAAACCGGTTACCACATTTTTGTCTACTAATGCATCTCCAAAAAACATTATCATTTCTTCCGCTAGCATAGACGCGTCATAGTCAGCATCTTCTCTATATAGTTTTTCTTTTTCTTCTATAAATTTAATAGCTGATTCAGAACCTTTTATTTTCTTTAATTTATTTTTAATTAAATTACTTAATCTAAACGCTAACTCAGGATTGTTTTGTAGCACATTAGATAAGAAAGCATGTCTATCTTCATGGGTTAACAGTTTATCTAAATCAGCATTTTCATCAACTATTATTTTAGTGTTACCGTTAGAGTCTTCAAATATAGCAGCTCCATTACTTAAGTCTTCTTTTATTTTAACTTTCTTGTCTTCAGCTATATCAACTAAAGCTTCATCAACACTCTGTTCGTTACTTAAATCTACTGTTTTAACATCGGCATCTGGGTTTAAAGCTTGAATATTCTGTAAAGTTTCTTGTTTTTGTTCTCTACCTTTAGTAGCTAAATCTTTGTTTTCTTGTTTTAACTCTTTTACTCTTTGTATTTTGTCTTCTACTAAATCTGGGTCTTTACCTTCTATTTGTTCTTCAAGTTCTTGTATTTCTTCTAAATTAGAGTGTGCTATTTGTTGTTGTCTAGTACTTAAGTTGCTTGGTATTTTAGACATAATACCATGTATTTTCTTTATGGTTTCTAACTTCTTATCAGCCTCCTCTCTAGTTGGTATTTTTCCCTTTTTTAAATCTAATTCTATCCTAGCTATTTCATTTTGTAAACCTTCATCAGTACTAAACATTTGGTAATTAGCAGCGAATTGAGTATCAGATAAATCATTCATCCACTTTGTATTTCCTTCTTCTCTTGTAATTTGCACAGCAGAAGATACTGTTGCTATAGGACCAGAAGCAACCATTGTTAATAATGTAACTTCTTTAATTTGCTCAAACATCTCTTTAGAACCCCAATCAGCATTAACAAAACCTGTTTCACCTGTTTTGCCAGTAAATCCATTCAAGTAGTTAACTAAATCTTGACCACCTATTTCAACTAGCTCTTGTATATTTTCTGTTATAACTTCACCTGCCATACCAGCGCTAGCAGATCCAGTTATTAAAGCACCTTTTCTAACTAAGTCAGCTATAGTGTTATCAACAACTTTACTCATGTTTTTCTTACCACTGCTAGCGGCCTTGCCCATTATATATCTAACTACTTTAGGACCTGCTTTTCCTACAGTAGCATCAATCCCTAATTTTTCTAACTGACCAATCACATAACCCATACCAGTGGAATATAGAAACTTAGACTTAGGACCCATATCTTTAAACTCGTCTCTACTTAATTCTTCATCTATTTGAGTATATATCCTAGCATACATTGGGCTAGTAGCTGTTTTTCCAGCACTTTTAGCCACTAGTTTTGCAGCAGCTGTTACTGTGGGTGCTTTTTTGAAAGTTTTGAAAGTAGTACGTGCTGCTCTTATAGCGCCACTACCACCCATTCCTTTAGTAATCATAACATCAAACACCATGTCAACCATTACTTGCTGCGCTTGTCCTGCAAAACTTTCATTCCATTGTCTAGAAAATCTTTTATCAGTGTTTACGTTGAAATATTTTTCAGTTATATAAGTTACATCTTTTCTTATTTGGTTTATACTATTGTCAATCTGCTTGTTATCATAGTCATCATACATGCCAAATAAGTTTCCAACAAATTGATTTGTTCTACCTAAAGCAACTATAGGATACTCGTATACTAATTTAGCTAAGTTAGTTCCAAAATCATTTAAAACCTCTTTACCAACGTTTAAATAACTCTCAGGAGATTCAGCATCAAAACCACTTAAGCCTTCGTTTCTTTTTATTTCAAGCTCGTATTTTTCTTGTAAAACCTCACTAATTTTATTAAGTCCAGTAGTTTCATGTACTAACAGTCTATCTAAGTAGTTTAATTTTTTAAAAAGATCTAGCTGATTACGCACTTCATCTTTTTGAAATTTATCGTATCTATCAGTATACTCTTTAAGTGTCATGTTTTTCCAATCTCCTTGAAAATCCATTTCATGAACAGTTATTTTCTCACCACTTGGACTTTTAAGCGTAATTTGATTTAAATCATTTAGCCCTTTTGGTGAAACAATTTTTTCATCTACAATTTCCCAATCAGAAAGTTTAAGAGTATTGTATTCTTGTGCTACTTCTTTATACTTGTTTAAATCTTTGTTGTATCTTTTTACGTTTCTATTATACTTATTTTTAGATATTAAACCTTGTGTTGCTTTAGCTTTTAATTCGTCAAGTTCTTTTTTCTTAGAATCTAAACTTTCACTAAGCTTATTTAAGGATTTTATAGATGAATCTGCTTGAGCAACTCTATCTCTCCACCAATTTATCTTATTATTAGTCTCTTCATCCTTAAGTTTGTTTATTAAGTCATTTGACTCTTCTCTTAAAAAGCTTAACTTTTTATTAGTATCTGCTATTTTTTCATTAGCGATATTATATCTAGAATCAATATTATATTCTTCATCAAATTCTGATTTATTATCTCTTAAAAATTGTTTAACAGCCGCGCCACCTTTAGAAAGTTGTATAGTTTTACCATTAGCAGCTTTTATTACCCCTTCTTTTTCATCATATATAAATCCAAAACTAGTAAATGTAGAACCATTAAAACCAGTATCTGCTTTAGTTCTAAAACGAGCGCCAGGAGTATTATAATTCATTCTAATTGTTTCACTCTCACTATCTAGGTTTTTATTTCCTCCCCTAAAAATTTTTCCTACAATGTTGTCTTTTAGATTTTTATTTTCTTTTCTAGTAAAAGCTTGATCACTCTCTGTATATTCCGCCTTAAAGTTTTCTTCTGTTATATCTTCGTCTTTAAGATTATTCAAAGCACTATCAAAACCAGCATCGTAATCTATAGAATAAGTATTATTACCCTCGTCTTTTCTCATTACACCAGGTTCTGGATTAAAAACCTTATCTATATAACCTTTTTCTTTTAGAGTATAAGTATAATCAGAAACATATTCTTCGGGTGTAAAATTTTCGTATGTTGTTACTGACATTTCTGGAACCAAGATGGATGGTTGCGTTTCTTCTTCACTAGATACATAAGGTACATATTGATAACTAACGTCGCCAGTGTTTGGATCTGTAATCTCTATTTTAAGCATAGATTTACCAGATAAAAGTTGAGGTGTTTTTTCTAATTTTGGCTGTTGTAAAACACGATCAGTTCCATCTTTAATCACTTCACCGGTGTATATAGGAGACATACCAGGATCTTGTGGAACAGGTATACTTTCAAGCTCTCCTTCTTCCATTACGGTTCTTATACCTACTACTTTTCCATTCTCTGGTATTATATCTTCTTTTACCGCTAATTCATTTTCAGTTATAGGCGTGTAATCATCATAAAAGCCAACGGCTTCACCATGCTGTTCGTTAATTAATTTTTTAACTTCTCTTTTTAAAACGTCTTTAGTTAATACATCTTCTCTTCTAGTTTCTGGTTGACTGTAGTATTTATCTAAAATATCTTTAGCAGCTGTATTAAAAGCTTCATTTTCAGTATTAAATATATAATCTTCTGGTAATTTGTTTTTTACTTTTCTATATAACTTATCTAAATCTTTATTAGCTCTTCTAGAGGTTAAATTAGATCTTTCTAATAATTCTTCTTGAGTAATTTCATCACCACCCTCTATCTCCTCAACGTCTTCTTGTTCCAATAAACCATTGTCCAATATAGAATCCGTACTGCTTTCGCTTGCCGCCGTTACAGGTGCAGCATCCTCCGCAACGGCTTTGGGCTTTTCCACTTCTCCAATTTCATATGTTGTTTTAATTAAAGACAACTTATCATCATCTATATTTTCATCGTACTTATTATATAAATCTTTAATTAAAGTATCATAATCATCTTGATATGTTTTTTTGATAACTTCAATTTTTTCTGAAGAAACTTCTTCGTTATTTTTCTTTTTATAAAAGTCTACTAAAAATTCGTCTATTGTTTCAGCCATTATAGTACATTTGATTTATTTTCTTTTTTTACTTTGTTCGCTACTTCTTTTTCTTCCTCAACTACATCTGGTATCTTGTAATGAGCCTTTATATCTCTTATTCTATTATTGTATTGCTCTTCAAAACCTAATTTTCTTTTTGCATTCTCATCAGCTGAAAGATTTGATTTACTGTTGTCAGTCTTTTTATATATATCATCTAAACCGGCAAGCATTTGAGCATCTTTTCCTTTAAGTAAACCTGGTAGTTTATTTTTATTTGCTTCGTACAGCTTGTTTACATCCCATTTTGAAGGATCTTTTTGGTTTTGTGGTTTATGATATTTACCTCTATCTTCTGGTTTTATTAAGCCAGCTGTAACAAGCATTAATACTTTAGGATTCCAACCTACGTTTAAGTGTTCCATTCTAAGTATTGCTTTTTGAGGATCAGATAAACCGTTATATACGTCTTCACCTAGATCTGTTTTTAACCCTCTTTTATCAGTACCATCAAAATACTCCTTTTTGCCAACTAGATCTTTTGAATTTAAGTGTTCGCTAATAGAATCATATCTTTCCCCACCAGGGGCATATTCTTTTAAAGAAGTTGCTTTACCTGAGTTATCATTACCACCATGTTTTACTTCTTGTTCGCTTAAAAATAATTCTGAATCTTTTTCAAAATCAACAGTTTTATCGTCCCACTCATAAGTAGGTTTATTCATTTTGTTAGCTTTGTAATATTCAACTATTGTTTCTGTATCACTTTCTTCATCATCAGTACTGTCTTCAACAATTTCTTCATCATTAGTTTCTTCAACAACTTCTTCATCAGCAGTATCGCTTTCATCACTTGACTCATCCCAAAACCACTTACCATCTTCTGGATCAATACCGTCGTTGTTGTTTTCTAAACTTTCTTGTGCTAGTTGGTTTAACGCTGGTATATATTGATTTTCTATAAAATCATCATACTCCTTCGTTCCTTCTTGGTATTTACCATAATTCCATGGCTCATTTTTTTTCATTATATCAGCCCAATAACTATCTCCAGCTTCTTGTAAAATAGTTTCAAATTGACTAGGAGGATATCCTTTATAGTGATCTGTTTTTTTATCTTTTACAAAACTACCTAATCCAGTAACACCATTCATGTAATTTTGTTGTTGTTCTTTAGTCATTTTACCATCTGAACTTACATCATCTTTTAATTTATCGTCTTTGTACATGAAAGTTTTGTAGGCAGCTTCCTCTACTGGCTCCGGATTTACTTTATATTTAAGATAAGGGTTATCTTCATCTAATAACATTTTATTAAATTGAACTAAATCTAAAATACCACCTTTTTTCTTTACCGTTTTCCCATTCTCATCTTCTTCTTCATACTCAAGCTCCGGGTCATACAGGTATAAATTACCATTTTCTTGTTTTATTTGTACTTTTCCTTCATTGTTTACTATTTCTCTAATCATATTTAATTGCCAAGCCGGCGCTCCAGTAGCACTAAAACCATCAGCGCCAGGTCTAGCTTGCTCCTCTATAGCTTTTGCAACAGCTATTATATTAGGTACAGATTGACCATAGACATCTATCATGTTCTCTATTTTAGCTAAATCTTTTTTACCAGCTTCGCTATCAATCAAGGTATTGTTGTCTAAATGAGCTTTTATTTCGTTATACTGAGTAATAGCATCATAAAAAAGAGTTTCTGCTTGTTGGTCATAATCTGAAAAGCCAGTATCAAAATCTTTTCCACCAACCCTTTTATACATGTTTATTTGATTCCTAGTAACGCTTTTGTTTAAGTTCTCTAAACCTTTCTTTTGTTGTGTCATAGCATTAACCGCTCCTTGAACAACTGAAGATACGTTCTCTTTAAACATAGCTGATCTCTGGTCATCAATTTGATCCATTCTTGCTTTAGCCGCATCTGTGTGTTTTATTATTACATCAACGCTTTTATCTTTTATGTATTGTGGATTTCTATAACTCATCTCAATTTTTTATTAATTAGCTGCAGCTTCTGCAATTTTTGCGTTATTATACGCTGCTTGAGCATCTCGTTGTTGCTGTTGCCAGTTATCAATTTTTCTCTGTGCTCTATCAATCTCTTGTTGTTCTCTACTTTCACGTATACCAAATGCAAATTTTTCACCTTCAGCTTTCAGTTTAGCTACATCTTGTGCTCCTTGAGCGGCGGCTTTTAGATTAGCGGCTTCCTGTTGTTGAATGCTAGCTGATATACCTCTTTTGCTTTGTAAAGCGGCTTGTGCTAAAGCAGTTGCTCCACCGGCGCCAGCACCACTAGCTCTCATAGCGTCTAAAGTATTAGCTAATGCTATGTCTGATTCTTCAGCTTGAAACTCCGCTGCTTGAGTAGCCACAGCTAAATTAGCCATTTCATTAGTCACGTTAGCATATGGGTTGATTATTGCTTGTCTGTTTTTAACTAAATTTTTTAGTTCGTTATGTCTTTTTTTAATTTCTTTTTTGGCTTTTTCTTTAAGATTTTGCATTCTCCCTTGTATTGTTCTTCTTTCATGTGCCTCTGCCTCTTCCCCACTGTTATCGCAATCAGCCCAACCTCCATGTGTAATTCCCATAATTTTATTTTTTTAGTGTTTTAAACATTTTAAATATATTGTTTTTGCTTATATCCCATCCTAATTTTTTATGTGTTTTAATTAAACCCTTATGTTGACTAAATGAAAATAAATATTTACACTCAGCTGCTTCAACCATATCTTCAACCGCTACAATTAATAATTGTAATGCGTTTTGTCTTGTTATTGAATTAGATTTTTTATTTGAAACAATATAATCTAAAATAACTATTTTTGAGTTTGTCCAATACATAAAACCAGCAATAATTGGGTTACCGTTTTGCTCAACCATAATTCCGCCGGTACCATTGTCCGGTAGTATTTCTTTTTCTATAGGAGTCCAACCCCAGTCAACCCACCACTGTGATACCAAATCATAATCTGATTCAGTTAATTTTCTTATATTTAATTCCATTTAATTATATTAATAAGATGATATAACATAGTCAGAACCAGAAGACCATAATTCTTTAGGTCCACCTAACTGAGTTGTATCATCGGTTTTTATTTTTACTGTAGCAAAATATCCTTTTATACCTGTCATGTCCGTTCCAAATATTACTTCTCCAGCTCTAGCAGTTGAATTTGAAACTAGATTTGCTACATATCTATTTTCTTTTCTAGCAAAACCAGCTCTTAAAGGTTGACCAGTAACAGGGTCAGTATATGAACCTTCTTCATAACTTAGAACAGATATAGTTGCTGGGTTTGGAGCACTTATAGTAGTATCCTGATCTTGTATATATTGACCTGGATTAGCTGGATCTGGATCATAACCAGTGTAACCAGACACAAAGGAATCTACTTCCCAACCATTGCTACCTTCATAACTAATAGTTTTAAAGTTTTTCATTGTAGAAGGTTCTTGATTTAAGACAAAAGTAACACTTGAAGGTTTTCTTTCATCATAAAATTTACCTCTATTTAAAGCATCGGGTGTGGTATTATAATAATGCTCCCATAAATAAGAATCATTATATGTAGTTCCAGTTAGTTTTTTACCAACAGAATAAAACTTGTTTAACATACTAAACATCTGTATAGGTTTGTAAGTAAACAAACTAACCCATCCATTTATTTCTTCATCAAACGCTACTGTTTTATAAGAATCATCACTTGTAGATACTTGGCTAGGGTTTTGTTGTAGTGATACTACATAATTTTTATTATGTATATCCCAACCACCTATTACTTTAGCTTTTGTATAATAACTTAATGTTAAAGTTCCAGATGATAAATTATTAGTAAATTTTTCAGAATAATATATAACTGTATTTGGACCATCTATAGCCGTTAAAGTTATATAACCAGGTTCTTTTACCCCATCTCTAAATAAGCTCATCCCTGGTGTTATATGTTGGCCAGCTGTTATGCTAGAGGTTAAAACCTTAACCATAGTCTCTGTTACTGCTCCATTACTAACATATGTAATTGCAATACTTTGCTGTTGTTTTTCTGGGTTTAACTCAGCTAATCTATCTCTAAAGTAATCACGCATGCCATACATGCTTATTTCCGTTAAACCATCATTAGATAGTCTCATTATAGAATTTCTATTTCTATCAGCAAAATACTTCCTATAGTTATATATTGCAAATGATTCTGGATTTTTACTTATTCCATACTCTCCTTTATATGGTGTTAGTTGCCCTATAACAGTAGCAGCCGCTTGCGTTTGGGTACCACTTTCAGTAGTATATATAGTGTCTTTATCTATAAGAGCTTTGTGTATTCTATTTTCTTGAAATACAACTAAATTAGTTTGTTCGGCGTATGTTTTCTGAATACTACCATGCGTAGGATTACATGATTTAGTAATGTTATCTCCTACTGAAAAAACATTAGTTTGATTTATGCCTGTTCTAGAATTATAGACACCGGAGTATATTAATGTACTAATTCTGTTTTGTTGTAAAGGGTATTCTTCATCTAAATAAGCTCTTACTCCTTGATCAGTAGACACATTGTTGTAACCACCTCTTATTCTTCCCTCTTCTATATAAAAACTTCTCCATTGTTGTTCAGGATATGGAGAACTTGCACTCAACATTCCCCCTGGTAATCCTTTTCCCGGGTAAACACCTATTGAGTTATTACTCATTGTCCCAAGTAAAGTTCCATCAAACCTACGCGCTGAAACAACCTTTCTTAGTATATAAGAATTAAAAAAATCTACTTCTATAACTTGACTCATAATTATTTATTTAAGATTCTGCAACAGGAACAAACGCGATTGGCTCAGAAGGAGTACCCTCATTTATCAAACTATTCAACTCAGAGATTAATCCTGAGGTAGAACTTTCCCAATATATTTGTAATCTAGAATCTTGAGGTTTTACTTCCAGTACACTAAATACAAAAGGTTTATCAGACGCTTGGCCTAGTTTAAATTGCCCAGTTGTTGATAGTTGAGCAGCTGGTGGATTTGATGAATCGTTGTATATACCTGGAGCTGTTAAGGGTTGTACGTCTTTCCCATATTCAGTATCAAAATTGTCATCAGTTAACGCACTTAACGTTATGGTAGAAGTCCACGTAACGTCTCCTACCCTGTAACCGGTACTAGCTGGGGTATATGGATCTATAGTAATAATATCTCCTAATCCATATCCTGATCCACCAGTGACACAAAAGACGTTTGTAAAAGGCCCAGCAAAGCCAGATGGTATTCCAAAGCCAACCTTAAAAGTAGCGTCTTCTCCAGCTGCTGTAGTGTTTCCAGGTACTACCACAGGTCTACCAGGTGTAACAGAAATCGCAGAGCTTTGACTAATTTTACCTAATTTAATACCAGTTCCAGTTATAGTTTGTAAACCAATTTCATTTACTTTACCTATAGTTTCAGCAGTTGCAAATTCAGTACCAACAAAAAGGTTTGTTGGAAAAGCAGGATCACCAAAACTTACTACAGTTTTAAAACTATTATATCCAATTCTAGGATATAGTATTTCATCACTAGTTCTAAATTGAGTTTGTTCTGGTTGCACTTCTGTTAAATCCGCTGCTATTTTGTTTATATTATCTGATACTAAAGAGGTAAAAAATGATTGATTACCTAACCCAACAGTTGTTGAGTTTGGAGCAAGTTCTCTGCTAGAATTAGGATCTGCTAAACATATGTTTGGTAAATATACATTATAGTATTCTTGCTCTGTTTGTTTTACTACAACTTTGTACGTATACCAGCCAAGATCATTAGCAGGACCATGCATTGTTACCGTTGCAAGGTTATCAATACTAATAGAATCAACTACAGTTATAGTACTACTTAAATGATCAACTGACTTAATACTAGTTGTAAATGTTCCACCACCTGTAGCTGGTCCAGTTATAATGTCACCAATAGCAACGTTTGGATCTAATGTTCCTGATTGTAAATTAACTGTAGTGCTATTCACAACAGCTGGTGTTACTGTAGCTGTATATTCTCCACTTTTGTATAAGCCTGGGTAACCATCAGCATAAGTAACAGTAGAAGGAATAGCACTTCTAAATAATATTTTTAAAGAATCTCCTCTCCATTTATAAGAATCTAAACCATCTGCTTGATTGGTATAAGGATGAAAAATAGTAGATCCATTATAGGTTTCACTTAATCCACTTTGTTTAAATTGGCTATCATCTAATGATGAGAGAATTACATCTGATTGTCTTCCGTATCTATCTGCTAATACTATACCTATTTGATAAGTTCTATTTTGTTTTAACGTATGGTTAGGATAAGAAACAGTGCAGTAAGATCTAAGAGCATCACCGCCTCTAATTTTATATTTTTCTGTTGCTGTAACATTATATTCTAAGTTTTGTGGTGGGGTATGTTTATCTATAAAGTTACCATAAATTAACCGATTACCCGCTACGGATTGAGTCATACATCTTATAGGTACTTTATCAAATACTCTTGTAGTTTCTTTTTCTGGTAAAACTTTAAATGGTTTTCTAGACTGATAAGTCCATTCTATAGTTGAAGTGCTATTAGTTGTTATTGTAGAATCCGTTATGGGGATAGTTTCAAGGACTTGTATAGCCAAACCATTAGATTCTTTATATAGTATGTCAATTTCAGATATTTTTAATTTAGAACTTAATTGATTAACTTGAAAAGGAGTATCTATTTTTAATGTAACATCATTTACTTTATTTTCAAAAAATGAAACTATAGTAGTTTCTCCTGCTATATCTTCTTGATTAGTGTAATTTTGAGAATCTTCTATAGTTGGAACACCCATAAAATAACCATCTTGCTTAGGTATGAAAGCTGGTTGTGTAAAAGGAGATATAAGAGAATATTCTCCGTCGTCAAATTTAAACCTATATGCAAATCTAACAAACTTATCTTTTAAGTAATCTTCATCGCCAGGCCAGTTGTTTAAGTAATTTCCATTAGGATGTGAAAATTCTATTATATCATCAGTAGATACCAGTGAAGAAAAATCAGTTGTTCCAGCAACAATGTTTCTACTAGCATTTAATGAGCTTGGGTTAGTAACAGAAGTAACAATAACATTATCAGATACAAATATTTTATTAGGACATGTTACTAGCATTCCCTCAACAGGCATTTCACCAGTTATACTATTAACTACAGCGCTAGTAGTTCCACTTTCATATCTAGCACTAGAGCTAAATGGCAACCATTGTTCAGTTACATTTTTAGATGTAGGAAATATTAAATTAAGAGTACCCGTAGCACTTGAAGGTCCACTAGATACGTTTAATGTTACTTGATTACTTGAAGTATTTATATTACTAACATATAATGGAAAATTTGTTATAGTACCACTATTAATTAACATACCAATTTTTATTTTAGTTATGTTAGAAGCAGAAACAGTATAAGTTATATTACCACTATTAGCAGTGTATGGAATCGCTAGTGTATCATATAGTTTAGGAACTGTATATGGGTAATACTTTGCAACTGATATTTGATCTTCAGTAGTATAATAAGTACTATCAGCTGTAGCTTTTTGTATGTTTATTTTTCTAGGTTGATTTCTATTATCAGTCCAAAATAATAAGTCTTCTATTATGTCTATCCCGTATATAGGATGAGTTTTAGAGAAATTTAAAAATCTTCCTTCTACTAAGGTTTTATATCTATTACCTACAACACCATAAGATTCATCATAAGCTAATATATAACACTTAGCCCCATATGGCGCTGAGTTGCTTAATTCATCGTCAGATGTATCTGTATAGTTGGTGGCTAAAAAATATGCTTTAGTATTTGTCTCATTAGTTGTATATCCAATTATTTCTAAATTTTCAATAGATGATAAACCAAAGTTAGTTAATAATTCGTTACCTAAGACATTTTCTAAAGCTCCTACGTCTTCACCTTCAGATCTACTTATGTTTACATTTTGTGCATTTCTGTATTCGCCATTAGACAATAACCTATCATCTAGGTCTTTGTTCATTTTAGACTTTACAAAAGTATTTCTAACTTGAGCCATAATTAATTTTTAATCCATTTAGATTTACCTCTGAATACTTGTATAATTTCATCAATTTTTAAATTTGATAATCTAATTTTAGCATTTCTTAATTTTGCTGATCTTTCTCTTTTGTATCTTTGTACAATGTATTCTTGGGTGTTAGCACGTGACGCTAATATAGAATGGTTGATATGAGCATATAATGCATCCTCGGCCATCTTAGGTACCTTAGAATCCATGTCGTAAGCTAAACCATCAGATATATACTCTAAAACTATAATTTTATTAACTATATTACTGGAAAAAGTAAATTTACCTGTTCTTTCATTTATTTGAAACCATCCATTTTTTTGTGAATATTGAGGTTCTAATCCATATCTTTGACCATAATTTAATTTCCACCATGTCCAATCATATACATTTGTTTGATTATTCTCGTATTGACCGGTTAGATTGTTTGGATCATCTTCATTCCATCTTGTTTCTGTTTCAGACTGCGCGGCTAAATTGTTTTCGCTAAAACCGTTTTGTGTTGGAATACCTTTCGCATCTTGTATCGGTAATTCAGTAGGAGAATCAGTTATATTGTTTACAGGGTATATAACATGTTGCACGCCGCTATCGTCTATCCAAGAGCACCTAACGTAATTAACATAATCTTGAGGTATTGGAACACCTAAACTTGGTGGGACTGTTAGTTCTTGAGATTTTATAGATTTTAAAGTATCGTATGAAAACTCTTGTAAACCTCTTTTAGCATGAAATATTACATCGGATCTTTTCACTCTAGGTATCAATTTGTCCATACCTACATAAGCAACTATAAAATTATTAACTATATCAGTTAAGCTTATATATTCATAGCTACCATAATTGCTTTCCACGGCTGTGGTTTTTAACTGTACATATACTTCGGTAACTGTAAAAGGCCCACCTGTTAAAGTTATAACATTATTAATATTATCAGATATATAAGATGAAGCTTCTGGTTGAGCTACCCCATCGAAATAAATAGTATAATTAGAATTTGAACCTATTTGATTTCCAGAAGAATCGTAAGCACTTACTACAGCGGTGTTAAATGTACAAGTAAATGTTGGATTTGTCTTATTAACTAAAGCAGGAAATACTTGTTGTCCAGAATAATATTGTGCGTTTGTTTCAGTTATCAGTCCCATATTTTATTATCTTTTAGTATTAGCCTCATTTGTTGCAAGTTCACTTGCAGCGGCTTGAACAATTTGTGGATCTCTTATAATAACACCTGCATATTTTAAAATTTCTAAAATAACCTCAGACTGTTGAGCATCACTTATTTCAAAATCCACAGAGTAATTAGTTGTTTGTGCAGTTAAGTCAGCACTTTGTAACGTTATTATAGCATCTAGTGTTAATCCACCACCTGAAAACGTTATAGTATCCCCTACACTGTAGCCATAACCAACATCAGCTGCGGAAACAACAGCGTTAGTAACGTCTCCACCTGGCCCTATGGTTATAGTAATTTTGCCACCTGTTCCACCACCGCTAGATATAGCTGGTTCGTATGTATATGGACCTGGTGTTCCACCTATACCCGGTTGAGTTATGCTAGCATTCAATGAAGCTGCAGATTTCAAGCTAAAAGGAATAGTTGAATCATAAACATATTGACCTAAACCTCCTATAGTATAACCCCATCTAACATCTTTTGGTTTACGTATATAATTAAACAACACATCCTTAGCTCCAATGCTTGCGACTGCAGGAAACACTGTTAATTTATTTTCTTTATATTTTGCTATAGGGAAATTTGTTGAAGGTTGAGTTATTGGAGACAATACTTGTTGAGTATAATCTCTATTACTTACTATTTCTATTTCTGGACTATTAAGTCCTTTAACATAATTAACAGTTCCAAACCTGTGTAAATCTGTAGGTTGAGTATACTCATTCGTACCATTAACTGCAGAAGCTATTTCAGTTTTTTCAAAAACTTGAAACTCTTCTCTTATATGATCCATACGTGAAGCAAACTCAACATCTGTTTTTGGCATACGTATGTATTGGTTATAGTCTTCAAAGAACTTTTCAAATATCTCTAATTGAACTTGTGTAGCTAATTGATTAAACTCATATGGTGTTAAATAACCACGCTGTTCTTTGTTTAGGATACTAAGTACTGTAGTATATACCGTATTTACGTTTATTGCCATTTTAATATTTTTATAAATAAAAAAGGCGGCCGCATAGCCGCCTTATATATAATCACTTGTTATTTAAGTTTTTTCTCTATTG
>Ga0209645_1000448_pt1 | contig 21292 bp, 21 predicted proteins | sample ETNvirenome_6_30_FD_184070 | JGI IMG/M metagenome (GOLD analysis project Ga0209645, IMG submission 184070) | Marine viral communities from the Pacific Ocean - ETNP_6_30 (SPAdes) (version 2) | ecosystem: Environmental > Aquatic > Marine > Oceanic | place: Pacific Ocean | collected 2013-06-19
CTGATGCTACCACCTTGATATCTAAACCTTACACTCTTAGATGCAGAATCAGAATAGGTATTAGGATCACGCTTGACTTTGTTTTGATTGGTATCAGATAACTGCCAACCAGATGTATCAGTCGTAAAGCTAGTGTTATTGAGTAGGTTGTCCGTAGTCGTTTCTGCGTGGCTTGTTAATACCACCATGAACGACATTATGATTGACCAACAGATTATTGTTTTCATCTAATATTCCTCGTTTACGATATTCTTTGATTGCCTCATCTCCTATCTTGCCATTGATGGGACAGGGACTGCCTGCCGCTATCATTGATTTAAAGACATCTGGGTCTTGACACATTAGAGCTGTCGCACTCACACGAAGGCCTAGGGAGGCTAGGAGCTTTGCGTTCTTCCTGCGAGTACATGCCTTATCTTCTATATGTGTACCAAAACTAGAATTAAATATACCTGTTCCTAATGCTCCGCTAACACTAATAATACAAACATCATTACCGCTACCAATAGAAAGACTAGGACTGATTGCTGATGCTGGCGGCTGGTCTTTATAATATATATTTGATGTGCTATCTGCTGCAAAAATTTTTGTTGAGTAACTTGTTGCTACTGCAATAACAAAAATTATTTTAAAAATTTTCATTAGCCTTTAGGATATTTATCCTTGGTAACTTTGATCTGTGCTTTCCAAGCGTCAATGCCATCATTGTAAATCTTATCTAGTTGTTCTTCTATAGATGGGTACTCTGCTTTTCTTTTTCTAGCATAGTCAAGATTATCATAAGCAGTAGATAACTCTGCTTGTTTTGCTAGGATATCAGCTTTAGCTATGGGTGTAGTATTCCACTCAATATTATCTATATCTTCGTTTTTAACAGTACATGATGCGTTAGCATCTATAGCTAGTATTGCTGATAATATATCTTTGCCTGGTTCTGTATTCATTATTCAAACTCCACTAAAGTTACATGTGTTCTTGTTCTATGGGTATAAGATGCATCCGTATCATTTTGTGTACGGTTTACATAGACAGTTGTTGCTCCATCTCCAGCACCAAAATAAAATTTATAACTTACTTGTGATGTTGTATTTGGACTATCTACTATTGTACCTGTTATGGTTGTTGCTGCTCTGTTGCCATCACCATTGGTATCATAGTTACCAAACAATCCTCCTTGTCTACTACTTGCTGCTGTACCATCTAAACCTGACACATGAGCATAACCACCACCACCTATATCTCTATACAACCTTACACGTAAACCAGCATGTTGTGCATGTTTTACTTGGGGTATAGTGAAATGTATCATAACTTTATGTGATGTAGATGATGGAGTAATGGTATACGCAATCGTTCCAGCATGGTCTGATGTAGAATTAGTTATGCTTATTGCATATAAAGTAGCATCTGTTGCATGGGTAATTTGTTTTATCTTACCTGACGATGGGGTAGTAAATGATAACTGTCCAGAGCCATCTGTCTTTAACACTTGATTAGCAGAACCATCTGCTTGTGGATATTTTAATCCATCAATAATGACATCACCTGTACCATTAGGCGTTAGACTAATGTCATTGTTTGCACCATCAGCAATAACGATAGAACCAGAGTTAGTACCATTATTGGTATTTAATGTTAGGTCGCCAGTACCTTGTGTTGTGATCGTAGCATTAGCATTGTTATCACCTACTTGTACTGTATCAGCACCAAGGTTAATATCACCTGTGCCATTAGGAATAATATCAATATCAGCATTTGAGGTAGATACAATGTCTTGACCATTGACATCTAAATCACCGCCCAGTTGTGGTGAGGTATCACCTACCACTTCTGTCAATGCTGTACCTACACCTAACTCTCCTGCATCTACTTTTTTCAATGCACTATCTGTTGCATCAAAAAACATTAAGTGATCGCCTGATGCAATAGTTGTATCAGCTAAACCGCTAATGACTGATGGGTCTAGGTGTTCTTCCGATATAGCATCGTCTGCTATTTTGGCAGAAGTAATTGCATCAGCAGCAATTTTTGCAGTCGTAACTTGTAAATCTGCAATGTGTGCTGTGTCAATGCTGCCATCGGTATAGTGTTCAGAATCTACTGCATCATCTGCTAGTTTTGCACCTGTGATTGCATCGGCTGCTATTTTCGCTGTGGTTACTTGTAGGTCTCCAATGTGTGCTGTATCTATAGAACCGTCTGTATAATGTTCTGAGTCTATCGCATCGTCTGCTATCTTTGCTCCTGTAACTGCATCAGCGTTTATCATTGCTGTTTCTACAGCGTTATTAGCAATAGTGGCTGCTCCTGTGCTGCTAATCGTAATATCGCCTGATACCGCTTTGTTATCAAAAGAATCAGAGCCATCATAAATTAGTATATGACCCGATGCTAACGAGCTAATGTTGGTATCAGTTAGTTCAGCCAATGTATCTGATGCTGCAACGCTAGCATCAACATACGCTTTGATTGATTGTTGAGTTGCCAGTTTAGTTGCTGAGTCAGACGACATATTATCTTCATCTGCTATCGTAAACCCATCAAATTGATTTAACTCTGCTGTTGTCAAAGTACAACCATCTAGTATATTTAATTCTGCTGCTGATGCGGTAACGCCTGTTAAAGCAAAAGTAGATAACTCTAATCCTGTTCCATCAGAATTATATTGTATGTGTTTGCCTGCGTTATCAGACACTGTTTCATTGTATGGTAAATACAATGGGCCTGATGTAGTAAATTCTGTGCCTGTTACTGTTCTGGTTGTTGTTGGAGAAAGCTGGATAGCTCTATCCAAGTTTTCTAATATTTGCTGTTGCCTTATTAAAATATCGTCAAACTCAGCATTTAAAGATGTTGTGCTTATTGCTGAACCTGTAGAAAAAGCTGTTGTTCTGGCATGGCCTTTGTTGCCAATAATTGTTACCTCATCTCCTGATGTAACTGCCGAACCAAAATTAACCGTTCCTGTTCCATCTGCATTTAATGATACTGAGTAATGAGTTGTTAATGTTTTTAGAGTATCTTCAACATAAACTTTTATATCTGTATCTGCCTCTACTTGAAAAGAAAACGCAAACGCTGTGCCACCTGTACTTGTGTGCTGCTGCCTTCTTGCTACATCGTTAATATCAAAAGTTGCCATTATTGCCTCTTACCTGTTCGTTTAAATATCTCATCCATCTCGTCAATCCTTGCTTTTATTTTTGGATATTTTAAAAACCATTGTTGTTTACCTGCTGTTCTATACCTACTTACTACATTTTTAAATAAAGTTATTTGTTCTCCTACTGGAGCATTTTTAAAATCATCCATCTGTATCATTTCTTTTAAAGCATTTAACAATACAGGCTCGCCCGTCTCTTCTGGGTCATTCATAAGTCTAATCATATCGTTATATTCTTCTGTACTCAAATATATTCCTCTGATTTTTCTGTCTGGCATTGGAATCCCAAACCCGTATTTCAACATAAAATCGTCAACCTCATTGAACTTTGTATTGACAACCTTGAATGGTGATATAATTGTGCCTTCCGCTCCAGTAACATCTTCTCCCCACAAGTTTAACTTGACAGGTAATTCTCTGTTATAAAAAGGACTTTCTTTTCTCAGCTTATTTAATTCTTCGTAAACAGCTATTATTGTTTGATTAATTCCATACTCTTCATTTCTTAATTCGTCAACCTGTAATTGAGTTAAAGATTTATCGTAAATATTTTCATCTCCTATTTTATCTAAGTATCGGCCAAAACTACCAAATGGGTTAACAATAGGCCCTGCTGTAGCTGGTATTATTTTTTTTGTTAAAAAAGAAATCATAGCATCAAGTTTGTTTTCTTCATCGCTATACTGAAACCTAGAATAAGCTGATTGAAAATCAGTAAATATAGTCATAAAAGGTTGACTTGTTAAATAAGGAAATATTGCTGTTATATTAGCATAAGCTAATCTTATTGTTTTTTCATCCCAACCGTCAGCATCTCCCCATTGTCCAGGTTTCATTAAAAACTGAGCAGTGTCTGCTGAAATAGCAAGTAACGCACTGATCGGTTCAAACCTTGAATATGAACGGCACTCAAAATTGCCAGCATCTTGTTTTGAACATATTGAATATGGCTGCAAACCTTTTCTAAAAAACGCTTGTCTTTCTGCTCTACCATAAGGAGCTTGCCCTGTAATAAAGAAACCTCCTTCATCTTCCGCTCCTGAACCATAAGTTAGCATACCCCACGAACTCATAATTCCAGTGCCAGTTAACATTTTTGAATGGGCTAGCTGCATTGCTCTTTTGCCGTTTCTTCCTAGCAAATCATCTCTTATTGCTTTGCTACCAGGCATACCAGGTATAATTAATGTTGGATTTCTTTTTGCAACCTCTAAATAAATATTAGTTACTGTTTTATAAAACGGTACAAATATTTTTAGCGAAGGATGATTTAAAACTCCTTGTAATTTTTTAAACGCTCCGTCTGGCAGCTCTTGTTGGAATGTGCCTTGCAACCCTTCTTGTTTAATTATGTTTTGATCTGCAACCGATGGATTTGTTAATACTTTAGTTGCTGCCTCTCTGGCCGCCTCTTCACTTCCCCCTGTGTTGATAATCTCATTATATCTTCTTCTTGCTAGTTGTTTTTGTGCAACAATATATAAAACACCTTTGGTCATCTCATCAGACGCAACCAAAAAAGTACCAGGTATTCTTGCGAAATGGCCGTAAGCATCTAGGGTTTTTCCCATAATATATTTTGTTTTATTGTTTGGGTCTTTCCATGATGGATGTAAAACATCTGTGCTAACAGCTCGGTTTGACCCTAAGTCTAATTTACTAGAAGATGCTCTGCCACCACTTTTTAATGTTTGTATAAAAAACTCACCACCTACTTTGTTTGCCTCTTTAAAATTATAAACAAGCTCCATGGCCTCACTAAGCATTACGCCATCTGGGTTATTGTACCCAGGTATTTTATTTAAGCCTGCTGCTATAAATTGTTCTCCGTATCGCAAAGTGTTAAAAGTTAAATTTGACACAAAGTTAACAACATGTGTTATAGGAGATGCAAGTAAAGTGTTTACAAAAACCTCAACGCCACCGTCTACGATTTTTCTAAACATTCCTTTTCTTACCATGTCTTGTTGTTTGTCTAATGGTAAAATTAAAAATCTTTTATGATATGCAATCATGTCTGATGGATTGCCCTTGTTTAATTCTTCTATACCTTTTAAAACAGTGCTTAATTCTTCGTTGCCAAAACCGTTGTAATCTTGTTTTGCTAACGCACTAAATCTTAATTTTCTAGCTGTTTCTGACATATCTCCTGACACCCTAGAAAGAAACAAACCATAGACTCTAAAATATTTATTTGCTTTTTCTAATAGCTGTGGGTTTGTTGGGTCAGTTTCTAAATTTTTAATAGCATTAACATATAGCTTTCTCATAACCATTGTTTCTTGTATGGCTCTGTATATTTCTACATTTCCTAAAATGTCGCCTTTTTTTCTTTTTAAAACACTTCTATATAAATCAGGTAAATTTAATTCACTGGCTAGCTTTCGGATTGTTTCATTATCTACTGTTTGGTTGCCGCCTTGTCTTGTTATTTCGTCTGCAAAACTAAACTTTACTAAATCATCTAAATTGTTAATTTCGTCAGGGTCAGTAGTTCCCAATCTTTTTAATATATCGTCTACATTACCCTCTAATTGTTCTATAGGAATTTGGTCAAAATCTTTTAAAATACCGCCTACGCTGTCATACTCAATGTTGTCAACAACATCTAGAATAACTTGCCCGTTTTTTTGCTGTACTAAATCTCCTTCTGGTAGATTTCTTTCATCTAGCATTTCCTCTATTTTTTGTTTTTTTGCTTTAATGTTTAACTCATCAATGCTTTTGTCTTTTAAATCATCTTGCGGCACATCTTCGCCTTTAATGTTTTTAATTGTAGATTTTTTTGTTGTTTCTGTAGTTGTTTTCTCTAGTATTTTAGAAATACCGCCTGCAACTTGTATACCTTCTTCTGGTAAATCTGAAAAAACAGATGAGTCAAGATCAGCAGCATCTAACGGTTTGCTGTCTTGTTCTAGCTCTTCTTCTTTTGTATCTACAAGAATAGACGATTCTTGATTGCCTAACAGATCGTCTGTGTTAAGATTTTTTGCTGGTGGAGTTATGTCTTTAATCATCTTTGTTCTCTTCTTTTGCTTTTAATTGTTTTGCTGTTGCTCCTAATCCAGCAACAACTGCTCCTTTAGCTAGTGTTGATTTAGTTTTGCTTGCACCTGTTTTTAAATCAACCTCAAATCTAATAATGGCAGATTTTGATTTATTTTTAAACTTCCTTATTAAATTAGAGTCCCACTCTGTTTGAGTATATTTTTTTCTTTCAGCATAAGGAATATGAGATTTGTCAATTAGTTTATTAATTTTTCCTGGTCTTATTTGTATTTCCATTGTAGTAGAAGGGTTGTTTGGATTTACAACTTGTGCGTGATAAGACCCAATGTGAGGTTTATATTCAACATCTAGCACCTCAAAATTTTCTTTTAATTTAGGTATTATTTCATTTTCTATTTGTTTCTTTGCCTCTTTAAATGTTCCTGGAATTAATATTCTGTGTCCTTGTAGGTCTCCCATCTCTGATGGATTTTTGTTCTTTACTGTCATTTTATCAGAAATACTTTGTTGTTTTTTTACCCTTCCAAAAGTCTCTGCTTGTTGCCCGCCAGATTCATACTTAGGATTTACTACTTTTAAATTAAATAATTCTGCTATTTTATCCTGATTAGGTTTAAAAGTTTTTTTATGAATATCTAACAGCTCTTCTAAATTATCTGATGTGTGATATACTTTATCTTGTATGGATATTTTTAAACTATCAGTGCCGTTGTTTTTTGACGATGAAGATAATATATTGTCAGTGTCATCAGACAATGTATCTGTTGTCTGGGACGAACCAACCTCGTCTTTTGTGCCTACAGAAAAGCTAGGCCCTTCTGCATTTGAATCAGTATCTAGACCAGTTGTGCCATCACTTGATCTGCCATTTAAAGGACTATCAGAAGATATGTTTGAGGTTGTTGATTGAGCGTTATTTTTAGCTTTTGCTGCTAATTTTACGACTGGTACAATTAACTCCGCTAATATACCAATAGGAGAATCTCCTAAAATATTTTTAAATTTTTGTTCAGCAACGCCTGCTGCGGTAGGGTCATTGCTAACCTCACCAAGATATTCAACTATACCACCAATTATCTTGCCGCTAGTTTCTTCGTTAACATTAAAAGTGTCTTTTAAAAAAGTAGCAAAATTACCTTCATCGGCTGGAGCAACGGCTGTAACTAAAGCGGTTTCTGCTCCTAGACCTCTTAATACAATTCCTTTTAGACCTGGTATCTTTAACACATTGTCAAACATTTTGTAGATTCCAACTCCTGGCACTAGGTACTGACTTATTGTTTCTACGATTGTGCCGTAAGTTTCATTGTCATATTTTAATACACCCGAAGTTAATTTAGTTTCAAGGTCTTTATAGTTTTGATTAAATTCCATAAAATCTTCTTCGTTTAGCACGCCTAGCTGCGTTAGGCCAAGTCCTCCTAATTCAGTTAAACTTTGACCAATATTTACAACGGCTCTTGCTGCTGCTGTGCCTGTATCTACAACTACACTAGCAGCAGTGTTTTCATCAGGACTAAATGAGCTAACAATATCATCAAGCCTAAATCCTTCTTTAAAACTATCAAGATAAGATTTGTTAGGGTCAGCATGTTCAAAAGTTCCTGTTTGTATGTTGTATTTTTTGTTTTTACTTTTTAAATATCCTTGGCCAGGCACTACATCAAAGTCATCTTCTGAGTCATATGCCTCAATACCTCGCAATATCTCTAATGTAATGTCATCGTATTCTTCACTCATCTTCTAATGCCTTTATGTATTCGTTCAAATCTTCTATTAAATTATCTAATTGTAATTGAGTATAAGTGTGTAACTTTTCTCCTTCCCAACTACCAATACTTTCAATCCCCAAAAAATCAAAGCCAAGTGGGTCTACAATAGGGTTTGCATTTTCTCCCGTAAATTGTTCTTGGATAATTTGCAAAGTATCTCTAATATGAGTAACTTCTCTTACATCATTTAACGCTGCATCTATTTCAGTAACGCTTGCAGTTTCAAAACTTTTTTGTTCTTTGTAATCAGGCAAATCGTATAAATGATTATAAGCGTCATTAAATTTTTTCTTAACCAATGATGTTCGTAAATTCTTTTTTAGTGTTGTTTTTATATTGTTTTTAATTTCTTCTTCTTTATCTTTTTCTGTTATTCCTCTAGCAAAAGCTATAATTTCATTTTTTGTAACATCTGGGTTGCTATCTACATATTCTCTAAGTTCTTCTTTTTTTTCAGCAAACTTTTTTTGTAAAGCAACTTTTGATTTTTCTCCAATGTTTATTAAACCTTGCGGCATGTAATGCAATTTTAAATGTTCTGTTGCAAAACTCATTCCATCTTTTTTGCTTGTTTTTAATTCTTTTGCGTAATCTTCAAATGTTTTTGCACTAATGTAATTATTGTTTTTTGCCTCTACTAAATCATCTAATGATAAATCACCTAGCCTAATTCGTTCTTCAATCAGTTTTTTTTCAGTAGAGTCAATATACATACCACTGTCTATATCGCCTTGTAACTTATCATTAAATGTTTCAAACTCTGCTGCTCCCATCATTACGCTTAAATCTTTTTGTATTTGATAAACTCTTGCTAAATCTTGTTCGCTGTTTTCATTTATTTTTAGATCAATTAATTCTTCTTTTAACTCTGTTATGGTTTTTGTAAACACAATATTTTTTTCTTTTTCCATTAACTCAGTTGTTGTATTTAAACCTTTGAGCCAATTCAAAGCATCTTTTCTAATGTTTTGTTTTTCATCTTCTGGCAAAGAGTTATATATAGCTTGGCTGTCTTTATCTCCATTAAATGTACCATTTATAACGCCTTCTAATGCTGTATGCCTAAACTCTTCTGTTCTATTTTGCGGAGAATCTAACCTTGTAAATAATTTATCTTTTTTGTATTTAATTATTTTTGTATTCCAATCTTTTGTAAATGTTGTTATTTGACTTACGGTTGCTCCTAAATCTTTCATAATAGATATTTCTTTTAACAGTTCTCTTTGTAATACTTCGTCTAAATTAACCTCAATAGTTTCTCCTGTTTTTCGGTTTATAGCTCTTACATTGTAAGAATCACCCATCCAAACTTTTAGTTTATTAGTTAAAGCGTTGTTTGCGTATGCAGCAACTGTTATTTGCTGGCTGGTTTTGTATTCTTCTATTTTTTTTACACCAAAAGATTTTCCGTATGTAGCTTGCGTTGTATTGGTTGCATTAATAAATTTTACTCTGGTTTCAGCGTCTACGCCTTTCATTGATTCTAAATAGCCTAATTTTATATTCTGCGTAATCCCTTGGTATTCTTCTAAACTTATATTTTTTTTAATTGCATCGTTGTATACCACCGCCATTTCTTCTTCGTATTCTCTTAGCATGTGAGACGACAATACAGATAATTGCGTTTGTCTTTTTGCTTTTCCTCTAGTAGTAACAGTATTGCCACCAATTAAATCTATTTTTTCTGTGTCTGTTGAATTGGCCCATTGATCTACATTTATTGGTTCGTCTAAAGCCTCTAATGCTCCTTGTTCTGCCATCTGTTGATCGTACATTTTAAAAGCAACATCAGTAAGCTGTCCTATTCTTTGCTCTAGGTTTTTTAAATTACCAGTATATTCGTTTGTTGCTTGTGCGTTCCCTTGTGGATTAGAAACGCTAACTCCAAAAGATTGTCTGCTGTATGGTTTTATAACTCTAGCCATTTATCATCCTCTTAAAGATTTTGGACTGCTTAAATAAGTATTACTGCTGTAACTAAACGGACTACGGTTTATACTTCCTGCACTAGGATTAAATCCTGGCGTGCCTGTACTACTTGCTCCGCCACCACTTCCAAAACCGCTCATACCAAGATTTACTGCTCCGCCAATAATTGTCATAAGTGCTGCGTTGTAACCTGCACGCTTTGCATTATCTCCTGCTATTTTTAAATTTCTATATTCAATAATGCCTAGCTTGTCATCTAAATCCGCTTGTATTGCTTGAACATTAAAATCTTCTGCTCCTAAACGATAAGCATATAATGCGTGTGTTAAAGCTGAACCAGAAGAAGGGTCTGCTCCTCCCATAGCTTTGTAAGTAAACAAAGTAGAAACATTACGATTTAAATCACGCAAAACTTTCACCCCTTTTTCTTTACTGTTAACTACAGATGTTCTAGTTCTTAATTGAGATAATTTTGCCTCGCTGTCGTAATATTTTTGTTTTGCTTTTCCTGCTTGTATTTGTGAGTACGCTTGAAATCCTGTACCTGCTACGATTGCTGCCATTGTCCAAAACATAATTATTGTCCTACGCTGACTTTATATTCAGCCGCTAAAAGTGTAAAAAATAATGGTTGCGATTGCGTAAATGTAATCTGGCCATTCTTCGTATATCCCAAAATAGGTTTCCTCCTTTTTTGTCCTGTAAAAAACGGCAAGCCGTCTCCTACATTATAGGTATCACCAAGTAAAAAATCTATTTCTTTACCGTTAATTCTAAGATTCTGCGTTAAATAAACAATAGCTGTTGCGTCTACTATTCTTTTTTTAGAGGCAATAATATTGCCGCTAGCAAGTTTTGTTTCTACAGGCATTGTTTTTATTTTAGGAGTAAAATCCAATCCAGCCTCGCAATAAGTTACTGGCACAGCATCCATAGTAATTTGATTGCTGTCTACGATTTTGTCTGTTTGCATAGCATCATCTACGATTACTTTGACATTCTCTCCGTTTAAGTGTGTTAATCCAGTAAATGTTGTATTACTTGGTTTTGACCCACCGCTCAATAATACGCTTGAGTCTGTAGTCATGTCGTCATTAAAACACTCAACATTGTAAATAGTTGTATCATTAATAACTCGTTTTACTACACAATAAATAGTGTCTACATCTACAGCAGTTCTAATGAAAGCATCAGTATTGCTAAAATTAGTAACTGTAAGTCTAGTATTATCTGACGATGTAACCGTTAAGTTATCTTCTCCTGGCACTCTTCTAGTTACAGTAATTACGGCTGCGGATGGGTTATTAACAATAAACTTGTCGGTATCTTGAAAAGCAGTAAAGATATTATCTGCTGTAGTATTGTTGTTTGTATTAGGCCTAAACCCAAATGTGCTGTCTGGTGCTGAACTACCTGCGGTCTCCGATGTTAAAACAATTTCGTTACCGTCATTATCAGAAAAAGTTAAAGTTGTGCCTGCTGCAATATTAGCATAATCTGATACAGTAATAGTGCATGTTTGCATGCCTGTACTAGCAAGAGATGGAGCAATAACATTTTGTCCTCTAAGAATAGAATACATAGCCATTGTGCCATCTGTGTTTACTATCATTAGTAAATCGCCATCATCAGTGCTAGTTGCTTTACGCAAAGCCATGTCAACAGGCGTTGACAATAAATGACTGCTTAATAATGATATGTTGTTTGATATGTAAGATAATTCAACATCACTAAATAAAAACTCTCTTAACGCTTTTCCAGAGCGTTGTATAAACAATGTGCCACTTTCTGCTCCTAGCGGTTTTATGCCTTCTAAACTGCCTCGTCTGGTGCTACCTTGCACTACAACATTGCTAGGTGTGATTGGGTCTAAGTCTGATTGAGGTAGAAAAAACTCTCCGCCTTTAGTAAATATTTGTAAGTCTCTACCAGAGTGTAAACCAGTTATAGCGTTTACTTGCGATGTGTTTATGGTTAGATCAATCGCATCGTCATCTAATCCTTCGCCAGGATTAAAATCAAAAAACCTAGCTACCCTAGATGCAAAAATAGTATTAGGCCTTGATTTACTGCCGCCAAAGTAAAGACGCTGTTCGTGAAATGTAACCGTTCTAGGATAGCCGTAAGTTGCTGACCACACATCTACATAGTCTGTTTCTAAAAACCAATCGCCACTAGCTATTGCGTTTGTGTTAAAAAACGGTATTTCTACTATTGCCTCAACCTCGGTTGCACTGTTAAATGCAGTTATTCTAGCTCTACCTAAACCGTTTTCTGACTCTACATAATCACCAACATTGCCTGCTGCAAAAGAATTAGCTGACGCTGTAAGTGTAATATTGCCATCAATAGCATTAGGCGTTAATGTAGCAGATGGATTTGTAGTGCTTAAACTAAAAGCATATTTAGGAATATGGTCAAAAGAAACATTTGAAATAGTCCATGCAGTATCACTTGCTCCACGCACTAATTGTTTTGGTTGCAAATCTTCTTCTACTAAAATTAATGTATCGGCTGATTGAGCGTAATCTAAATTAGCCAACCTTGCTGATGCTATGCCTGTTTGTAAAAAATCGTTACCCGAACCATTTATGTTTGTCAATAAAACTTTGTCTTTATAGACATACAATTTATCGTCTACAAATAACAACATATATGATTGCGTTGTAGAAAATTCAAACGGGATAAGACGCACTCCGTTTGCTGGACTGCCTGCTGGAATAGTATTTACAAACTGCAAGCCTGGTCGTCTGGTTACTCCGCCTTGTGGTTGTATTAATACATTTCTTGCTTTTTCAAGGCCATTGTAATATTGGTCAATATCAATTCTGCCTCTTAATAAAGGGTCTAGTTCTCCAGTCGTGAAGTTAGTTTGCACTTGATATACTTTACTCAAATTAACCTCTTACATCTGTTAAAGGAAAATCGTTAATTGTATAATTAGCTTTGCCTCTCCCGTCAGCGTTCATTGCTTGTCTCATATATCCTCCCCTTCCATTTTCAGGTGCAGTGCCTAATGCAACTGACTCCCAATATTGAGCTTTTGTTACTTGATCTGTTACTGGCTCTGCTAAATGCCAAGCCATCATATAAACCAATAACTGAATAAAATAAGCTGGCATCATTCCTTCGCTTACATTTGATGTTATGTAATCAATATAAACTGTAGGCTCATCTGTGTTAATAGATGGGCCATTTTCTGTATATAAAATTTCAAACATGTTAACAGGTAATATGCCTGTGCTTGAGGAGTTATAAACTTGAAACACATTGCCTGTTAAAGCATCACCTGGTAAATCATAACGGTATGTCCATTCGTTTATCGGTGATGTACTTGATTGCGTAAGTTCTGCTTTAGTTAATGCAAAACTCCAAGGGTACATAGATAGCGTCATATTTTTAACAGTAGAATAAACATTGTTACATATTTTTGCCGCATCATTGCTTGTGTCGGAAAACGATGTGATAGAGTCTGCTCCTAACAAATTTAATGCCTGATTACAAATTGTAACTTTTGTATCGCCTGCTGCCATCTCATCTCCCTGTATAATATGCAGGGAAGGGCGAACCCTCCCCCACAAAATAGCTACCTACTCTTAATCAGAGTCAGTCGCACTTATCGCTGTACCATCACCAATATCAACAACACCTGATGCGTTGCTTACTACTGGGTGCAAGCTAAAAGTCGCAGTTCCACCAGTTGACGCATAAATGTAGATTAAATCACCTACTTTTAACAAATCTGATGCACTATTAAAATAGCCTGACGCATCAATATCTGTTTTCGCATCGGTTGATGTATAGCTCCATATTTGGGGAGCGTTACCTGACTTACTTTGACCACCAATAGGCTGTAGTCCTGCTGCTGCGTATGCCATAATTTACCTCCTGTTTATTCTCTACAAGTAATCTCTACTATAGCCTCATCGTCTATAGCGACACTACCTGCACTGAACATTGAGTTAACTAAAAAGCTGGTCTTTTCAGGGATATAATTTATCTCTGTTTTTGTAGACATATTTTCTGCCATACCAACTGATGATTTATGAAAAGCATAAACCTTTCTATCTGATGAACCATCAATAGAAAGTCCGCCTTCATCTCTTGACCCGATAGTATAAAATTTAAAGCCAAGGAATGTGTCAATATCACCAGCAACCAATGCTTTAATAGCAGCATAATCACCTGAAATTGCTCTCTCATCGCCTAATAATCCAGCTAAGTTATTAGCATGAATCACAATATGTCTATCGTCTTGAGGTACATTATTAGCATCTAACGCTTTTTTAGCTGCGATTAATTTACCAACATTTAAGTTACTAGCTGCTGCTGAACCCGATGTAACAACAGTATTAGCTACTGTTGATGGGGATGATGCAGCAACGATAGCATCAATAATAAGTTGATCTAATCTACGGCCAATAGCTTTAGAAACTACCTGTACTAATTCTTGTCTTTCGTCAAAATTAACTTTTGCTTGATGAAAAACATCTGAATATTCCGCAGCGTTGTAATCTGACATTGTGCAGTTTACTGTGCTATACGAAACATTTAATGGAACTACATCAGTTTGTGGTAAACGAACTGTTGCACTACCTTTCCCTATTTTAGGGAATTTATATGTATTGCCTTCTACATTACTTCTTAACCTTACACACTCTCTAAGTACCGACTCACCTTGATAAGCCTGATGTACTTCAGCGTCAAATAATGTAACAAAGGCGTTAGTAATTGATTGTGCCATTACAAATCTCCTTTAATAATTTAACATTTTTGTTATCAGTTATCGCATGTGCGGCTGATGCAGTAAAGTTACTTACTACCAGAAGGCATATAAAATATGGTATCTTCAATCGCAAAGATAACCTTTTAAAAAAATAATTGCAACCTTAAATTAATAATTTATATGATACCCGATATCTGGGTTAGTAGACATGAACTCTTTTTTGGCGGCTGGTTGATCCGTATAACCATCTTTATATGTATAATAGAAAACATCGTCTGGTAATTCATGTCCTTCTACAATTACATGCCATTCTTTACCTGTTGGGGTTTTACCAATTCCATCTGGTTTGTATTCAATTACTTTATAAACAAACACTCCGTTGATAGGCTCATAATACCCACCAAAATACCAAGCATCCTCGTCATACTCTTTTTCTCTTTCGTAATCCTCTTGCATTTCTTTAATACAGCTTTTGATATAAGAATCATACGCAGATTTGTATTTTGATGTTTTGCTATCTTTTAAAATATATTTGTATTTATAGTCTGCCATAAACACACTATAACATACTGTCAACTATTTGTCAACCCTAACTTTAGAATACATTAAACTTCGTTTCCCCATACATCCCAACCTTCGGTTTTTTCTCTGGCAAAGAGTTCTATTCTTGGTAAATCTCCAAATAATAAATCAATTCGTTTTCTAACCTCATGTGGTTTTTTGCTGTGTTTTGTTCTTTCTGCTATAACTTTTTGATAAATGTTATTTATTTTTTTATATTTCAACATTTGTCCTTTAGTCCCTAATAAACATATTTCATAATTTTTCATTGTCCACGCACCTAAGTTCGCAACAGTTTTACCATTTTTAGTTATTTTTTCCCAAATAAAAACTACTGTTACATATTTAAAACCCCAACTTTCCATAGTTTCAATGGCATCTTTTATGTGAGCATCAGTAGTCCATAAAAACAAAGCACAGTCTTTTTCTAATATATTTTTTACAGGTAAATTTTTAATCCAATTTTTACTTTGAGTTTCATAATGTTTGTTTATACTTGTAAACCTTACTCCATTGTATTTTTGCAATTCTTTACTGCTAAAAGACCAAGGCGGGTCAGCATAAATAATGTTGTATTTTTTGTCTGGAAAATTAAAAGACACTAACCTAACTTATGTTCTTGGCTCTTGCACACCAGGAAATGCTTGGTTAAATTTAGCCTCAACTTCTCTTCTAAATTTTGCGTCTGTTTTATATCTTGGGTCAGACACCATATCGTATAAATCTTCTTTTGAGGTAATTCCTTCAACATTCATTGGACTAACAGGTATTGATTGTTCGCCTGTCAAACCTCTAAGTTTGTTTAGTACACGCAAACCATTTGCTGTTGCTCCAAGTATTTCTAGCTCTTCTATATCGGCTGGCCCAAAAATACCTTTATCTACCTGTCCTTTTATCCACGCTTGATTAGCGGTAATAATTTGTTCTGCGTTAGGCCCAAGTTTTTTTACCTCTTCGTCAACATTTATCATGTCTTGCTCTTCTGATTCTTGAGCGGTTTCTTTAAACATGTTAACAAGATTATCAAAAACTTCTTGTGTTGGTTTTGCTGTTTTTGCCCAATCTACAAATTTTTTAGCTAGTGGGTCATTCTCATCTATTCCTTCTAATACATCAAGATTGTATTCATCAGGTGCTTTGTGTCCACCCATACTCATTTTTTTTAACAACTCATTGTGAGAATTAGCAAGCTCTTCAATTTTAATTCCGTTTTTTTCATCCCAATGTTTATCAGCAATATAATCAGGTTTTTCTAAAGCCTCTTGTGCTGACTCTTCCGCTACCCCATCTAAAGCCTCGCCTACTGTTTTACGAGCAGATTCCTCTTCTATTTTGTGCGGCACTGTTTCTTGCTGATCTTGCTGAGATGTATCTTCTGTATCTATGTTTAGCAAACCTACTTCTTCTTGAATTTCACTCATTTTTTCACCCTCTCTATGCGTTGTAAAATTTCTCTAATTATACTGTTTTGCCCTTCTCTTGCAAAACCAAAATCTGTACCAGCTCCAACAACCCATGTTGGTTGTGATAAAGTTTTATCTACTAAATAATCCAACACTTTTTTTCCTTCTGTTGTTTCAAAAGTGCGAGCAAATGCTCTATCTAATCTTTTGTTGTCATCGTCTTTTGGTGCTGCTGATTCAAAATCAACAACATTAATACCTTCCCATCCATCATTCATTTACTACTTCCTCACCTGGTACTATTTGTAAACCTGTCTCTTCTGCTGGCATCTCTTCTTCTGGCATTGGCGGGCCTGCTTGTTGTTGGGCCTGCATCTGCATCATCTGCATCATTTGTTCTTGCATCACTTGTTTTTCCTCATCAGTCGTTCTTAATGTAGTAGGAATACCAAGTTTATCGCCAACATATTTAGCTATCATCTCTGGTTTTATTTCTGCCTGTCCTCCAGCTCCTAACGAGTTTGCTATTTGTGCAAACTGCATAACATCGTTAATGTCATCAAGGTTTTGTGCTTTAGCTAAAGGAGACACAGGGGTAATTTTGATTTCTAAACCATTAACTTTTAATGGAAGGTTTATCATGCCTTTTTCATCCATAATAGATAAAACTCTTCTAACTACAGGATTCATAGTTTCTGTTATTAATCTACCAAACGCACTACCTAAATTTTGCGACAATTCTTTCATGCGTTCTACAATTTCTGTAGCACTACGAGCCGACATGTTGTCTGGCGGTAAACTCTCGTCTAACATAATTTTTTTAATATTCATGCGTAAATCGTTAATAATAATTTGCGACACATTAAAATCTGCTGATCTCTGTAATGGTGCTAAACTTGCTCCTTGCGGGCCAGAGTTTCTAGCAACAGGTATGATTGCTCCTGGTGCTATTCGTACATTACTAGGATTTAATACGCCATCATCAGCAGCAGTATAAACACCGCTTATAGCTAGACTTGCATTTTTTAATACCAACTCTAAAGTTTTATTTAAAGTTTTTATATCAGGAATAGCTGTTAGTAACGGGCCTCTTCCAAAGACCTCACCAGGTACTTTCATGTATCTTGACACTACCCATGGGTTTTCTTTTAACCTACGGAAAACCAGTTCTGTTTTTGTCTTTGGGTGAATCACATGATAACAATAGTCGCCTCTTTCAGTGTGATAAATAACGGACTCGTATAATTCAACTAGATCAGTTTTTTTGTCATCTATCAAACGCTGCAACTCGGTAGATATAATTGCATCAGGATATTCACGCAAAATTGCCTCAGTTCTTAATTTGTATTTACGGTACACATTATCAACTGTGCCTTGCGGGCCTTCTTCTAAAGCAATCAAGTATTGAGGTACAGCAGTAAACTGAATAGGATTTAAGTCATCGCCTGCTTGAATAAGCATAACTGATGTACCTACAGCTAGGTCTAACAAAAACTCACCCATTGCTAGATCAAAATTACTTTGTTTTAGCATGGTAAACATTTGCTCTGTATATAAATCTAAAACTTGCTGCACATTGTCTTGTTCTTCTGGCGGGATATCATTGCCTGCCTCTAAACGACACCATTTTTTATATGGCGGAAATAGACCTGATTGTATTCTATTAGCAAACTTTTGTGTGCTATCTATTGCTGTAGAATCAAAGACTCGGTTCATTTTACCTTGCCCTGGTACATTTCCCTCGTAATATCCTTGGTACATGTTTCTTTGTGGCAAACCATATTCGTAGGCCTCTTCATAAACGCTACGCCATAAGTCCTTGCGAGCAAAAGCCTCTTTGTGTCTGCGGATTACTTCTTCTAAATTTAATCTATCTTTCACGATTTTTTATGCCTCGCTGCAAAATTTTTTGCTGATTCTTTGTTTCTAAATCCCCATTTATTTAACGCTAGTTTTAATCTTGTAGGCCTTCCTTTTTTGTCTACAAGTGGCCCTTCAATACCAGAAAACCTAGCGGCAAAAGATACTCTTCTTGGATTCGTGCCGCTTTTAACAGGTCGTTTTACGCCAAACTTTTTACGGCCTTTTTCGTTCAATCCTCCAGTTTTACTTTGAAATGCTTTTGCTACCATAAATAATTACTTTTTCTTTTTTTTCTTTTTCTTTGGAAACCCTGCTTTCATGTTAGCGTAAGCCTCGTCAGAAATTGTTGATTTAAATTTTGGCCTAGATATTCCTGCTTTTTTTCGCCTGTTTATGTTTGCGTATAATCCTGGTTTAGCCATGAGCTATCCTCCTAATATTTATACTTGGATTTAACTTTTTTCATCAAAGATGTCCTCTTACGAGACGACCTCTTTTTTTCTTTGTATGATTTTTTCTTTTTTACTGAGGGCATTTTATACATTTATTTTTCCTCAATAACGACAATGTTAGTTCTCCATTTAGGATTACGAATATAGTCTGGTCTTGTTCTGTCCATTTATGCTCCTAAATTTGTTTTACTGTCTCTAGGGTTTCTAACTGACGATTGCCCTAATGATGCGGTTTGTGTACCAGGCAATGTACCACTAATTAATGAACGGCCTACATTGCGGCTGTTTCTACTGCGTGATCGTCTAGTAGTTATTTTTCTGCCTTCTGGTTCAGTTTTTTTCGGTGCTTGTTGCACACCTGCTGACCCAGTTCCACCACCTGCAATCCTTCTAACTGTGTTTACTACGCCACCCATTATGTGTACCTCTTCGTTGTTTCGTATGGATTTCTCATCACGCCATCAGTCGGGGTCATTTCGCCACCCGTAACGCCAAGTTGAGGAATAAGTCTATCTTGCGAATACAGTAATCTACCGCCTTGTCGCATAGAGCGTTTTTTAGCCGCTAGTTTTCTTAACTCGGATTTTTCTTTTGCCTCAACAGATGCCTCTCTTTTGGCAAGTGCCTCGTCAGCCTCAGATGTGTCTACGGTTGGTACTTTTGGTGTTTTTAAAAAACTACCCATGTTTAAATAACCTCGCATACATTATGTAATCTTCTTTGTCTGGCCCATATTGCCGACAAACCCCCTCTTGCGTAAAGCTCATTTTTTCTATCCATTTGATAGCTCTAGCATTATTTGCTTTAACTGTACAGTGGATTCTATGTAAATTCAACTGTTTTGCTGTTGCCAACATAAACTTAAATGCTCCCTTGTGAAATTTTGTTTTGTATTTAGATAACATAATGCGATCAGGTATCATCCATATCTCACCTACATTAGGCCATAACTGAATAACGCCAAAGCACGCCATGGGTTTACCGTCAACGCAAACCGCATAACCGTACTCACTTGCTTTGTCCATGTGATCGTAATAATCGGGAAAATCTTGTATGTTTTGCAAATCTTCTGGATGCAAGTCCATAATTTTTAACAAGTATGAACGGAACGGCACAACCTGTATGTTGGTGTTTTCTATCTTAAATATTTTTTCCAAATCTGCGTAAGTCATTAAAAAATATCAAAATCTGTATTTGCGGTTGCTTGTTGGTATCTTTGATTTGTGCCTCTGGTTAATTGTCTATGTTCGCCACCTCCTAGCATTAGGTACATATACGCATCGCCAACGTGTGAGTGTTGGTTTTTAAACGGAGAATCTTTGTATCTTTCGTGGCCTGCTACTTGCACTCTGCGAAAATGATAACCGCCACTTAATGCTTTTCTAGTACGCTCACATTTTGCTGCAACCAGTAATCCTGGTTTACCATCAATCAATCGGTTCATTGGCATAGCTCCTGCCTCACGCCTAACTTTAAAATCGTTACTGGCAGTCGGTCTTGCGTTCATGCCTAATGTCTTGAGATGGTCAAACGCTGTTACTTCGTATATCTGATCTCGCTGCTGTCCTGCTGGGTCGCCAAAAATTAACACATCATACTTTGGAAATTTTGACTCTAGTTCTGATTTTAACATATGGCCAAACCGTTCTAGGCCCATGTCAAAAGTAACCAGCTCACCTAAAATAACCCAACGCCCATTCGGTAGTTTTTGTCCGAATACGGCTGCGGGAGTCAAACCAAAGTCAAGTCCGACTTGAATCGGTACAGACGGGTCAGGCTCTATGTATTCTTCGGTCATGGTAGCATCATCGTACTCTGGCAAAATGGGTTTACCTTCTTGCACATAAGTATAAATGCCTTGTGCATAGCATCTTATCCAATCTAAATTTTTTCCCAGCATAGTTTGTTCGTAATAGCCTGCGGGGAGGTTTTTAAGGTTTTCTGCTTTTGGGTTAGTCTCCCACCATTTGCCGCAACTAAATACAAAGCCGTTAGCCTCTGGATTGTCTGGCAATTCGTCTTTGGTTACCTCTAGCACACCGCCTGGTTGATTGTAAAACTTCCACGCATACTTACCTTTCATCGGCTCTTTTTCAGCAAGGTTATACCACCAATGATCGGAGTCCATTGGGTTAGTGTCCATCCAAACCCCTCGCCATGTTGGGCCACCGTCTGCTTTGGTCGGGTAACGGCCTACCCTGTGTGTTAAACCATCTACAACTGCTTTGGGTAACTCTCTGGCCTCATTGACCCAAGCTCCCGTCAATTCCATAGACAACAACTTACGCACATCTTTTGGCTGGTCTAACGCTAAAAAGATGACTTCGCAATCTATGCCTGCCGCTCCCTCTCTGGCTGGCAACTTGATATGATGCGTTAAGGGCGGACTCCAACGCATCGCACCCCATATATTT
>Ga0209645_1000449_pt1 | contig 21256 bp, 21 predicted proteins | sample ETNvirenome_6_30_FD_184070 | JGI IMG/M metagenome (GOLD analysis project Ga0209645, IMG submission 184070) | Marine viral communities from the Pacific Ocean - ETNP_6_30 (SPAdes) (version 2) | ecosystem: Environmental > Aquatic > Marine > Oceanic | place: Pacific Ocean | collected 2013-06-19
TCATCCCTTATAATGATTTTGTTTTTCCATCCTCTAATCCTACCTTTTCTTCAGAAATTACAAGATAATTACGAAATAAAGATTTAATCTGAGGTTAGTATTGATTTTCTGCTCAGAAAACTGATTGATTTAAGTAGGTCTTTGCAGATGTTAAAATATGACGGAAAAGTTGAAGGTGATGGGGAAAGGTTATGCACAACCAATCTCTTTTGAAATTGATTTAGAACCCTTGAAAAATATATTCATGGGAGTCTTAGAAGAACAGAAGGATAAAGACGATAAAATGATGAAAGTGATTAAGGAGTATATGGGGGATGTGGTTGAATCTGAAACAGTATTTCTTGATGGAAACAAAACTCCTCACTATCTTTTCCGTTTGTATGAATACATCAAACAAAACTTTGAACTTGATATGACAACAGATTATTCTTGGAGAAGAGAGTGTGAAATCCCTCCTTCAAAATATAATTTTGAGGTTAGTAGGGGTGTGAAAATGCCTTTGATTTACAAAGGTTTGTTGTTCATTAGTTCAAAAGAAAATCCTGATGAAAAATATGTGATTTGGATGATTCCTTATGATGATGATATGGGGCTTGAAGTTGAGATTTTTTATTCAAATGGGAGGGAATTATTCAAGAAAAGAAAAGAAGAATATATCGCTCGCTTTAATGAAGAACATCCATTGAAGAATGAAATTGTGGATAACAAATGGAAATATTTGGAGATAAAAGAAGTGGGTTGGGATGAAATAATCGTAAGTGATGAACAGAAAAAAATCATCAACCGAAACATTGTCAATTTCATTAAAAATCTTTCTATGTATAAACAGAACAGATTGCCTACAAGTAGGGGTATTTTGATTACAGGGCCACCGGGAACAGGAAAGACCTTATGTTGTGAGGTAATTGTAAATGATTTAGACTGCTCAACTATTTATGTATCAACGGATTCAGTCAGCGAAGTAGGAGATATTAGGAAAGTGTATTCTTTGGCGAGAAAAATCTCCCCCTGCTTAGTGATTGTGGAGGATATTGATACTCTTGGTGGTTTGGATAGAACTGTAAGGGGTGGAGAGCATCCCCTATTGGGTGAGTTTTTGAATTGTCTTGCGGGTATGGGTAAAAATGATGGAGTCATTACCATAGCCACAACCAATTATGCTGAACACCTTGATAGTGCGCTTGCAGATAGACCCGGCAGATTTGATGTAAGGTTGAACTTTGGGTTGCCGAATGCGGAATTAAGAAAGCACATTTTGGAAAAGTATCTCTCAGATTTAGATGTTAAAATTAAACTAAATGGAGTTGTTGATAGAACAGATGGCTTGTCAGGGGCATATTTGAAAGAGATTGTTATGACTGCATATATGATTTCAACAGAAACCAATCAAAAAATCAACAAGGACATTCTAAATGAGGCAATTGATGAGATTTTGGCTTTGAAAGGTAAGATTAATCCTAATTTCAATAGCAAAAAGACCTCAAATGCCAATTTGTATGGCTGAAGTCTGATGGGCAACCTTTAATTATCAGAAGTGGTGAGGTGAGGATATGACTTCTTCTCCTGAATATATTGACGATATACTTGAAGAACTGAAGTCTTTGAACACAACATTGTCCTCCGAAAATCAGCAACACTATGATGCTTTTCAAGAGTTCAAAGCCGATTATTTCAATCGGAATGAGGATACAAGAGAAAGTTTGAGAGATATTAAAGGAGATGTGAGAAGTCAAAGTCAAGAAATTGACGCACTACAAAATGATATGGCTGAACTCAAAAACGAGTTCAAGCAAATGAAGTTTGATTTAGCCCCATTAGTGGAGATGAAAAAATACATCCAAGAGCAAGTAATCCGATACTCAAGTGTTGGATTTTTTATTGTTTTGGGTGCTACTTTCGGACTCACAAATATGGGATTCTGACCGAACACTTTATCTATCAAAACGCAAAACTTATGGGTGAGGCTCAGTTATGAAGGAGTATAAACTTGAAGAAGTCGTCATTATGAAGCCGATGCAAACTGCGGCAAAGGGGAGTATCGGATTTATCGCTGGCCCTATTGCAGTCGGATTAGGACTATACTTTGGATACAAACTTTGGAACATGATTCAAGAAAGACTTACTGCAAGATTTAGTGCTGAGGAATTACCTGTATCTAATCTAACCGCAAATGCGGGTGTTGTTGAGGTGAAAGAATATTCATCAAACCTTGAAGGACAAGCATACGGACAAACCGCAAACAATTATTTGCGAACTTATCCTGTATCTAATTTCGGTCAAAACTTTGGCGGGAGAGCCTTCTGAGGTGAACGAATGATAGATATTGAAGAACTCAGGGCTGAGATGGAACAAGAAAAAGAACTTCAAGAAGATAGTTCTCCATCAATCCTCAAAGAATTAGATGATGTTGCTACTTCAGCATCAGGCGCAGTTGGATTAGTGATGCTCGGCACTCTCGCATTTGACGCAATTAAGAACAAAAGTAGCGAGTCAGGAGATAGATTATTTCAAGGCTCTATGGGTTGGGTTCTTGGACTCGGAGGTTCAGCATTATTAGGACTCAGTTTTGGCAGACTTTTTAGAGGCAACATGGCACAAAAAGAGGCTGAAGAATACACCCAAATGATTCACAAATTAGAGGCTGATTATGAGGCTGAAAAGGATGCAGAAGAGGAGAAAAAGGCAGAACAACAAAATCATGTTGATAGTCAGGCTATGATGCTGACAAATCCTGAAAACTTTACTCTTGCCCCACTCGCTTATGATATGGGCTTGGGGTTTGGTGAGTATGGAAACGCAGTCGGTCAAAGTTTGCTGACATACGCCCAAAAGTAATAAGTAGTTTGATGGAGATGAAAGGATATGGTGAATTATTTTGGATACTGCCCCTCCCTAAGAAAGAAGGTGGATTTTGAAGTATCAGAAGTAGTTGATATTCCTACAAAAAGAGGAATGAAATATCAAATCAAAGGAACATACGAAGGCAGACTTTGTAATACCTTTTGTAGTGCCGAAACTGCTCAAGAACTTAGAAGTCAAATTGGCAGTCCACAAGTATTTACGATTATGGAGGCTGAAGAAAGCCAAGAAAACTTAGGACAGGCAACTCAAGAAGAGTCCGTTCCCGCCATCATCGGCCCAAGCGAAGAAGCATACGGACAACAGGGCGAATCGGCTCAAGAATTGCCACTTGCTGAAACTGTTCCAACTCCAATTATTGATGCTGATGGTATTGGAATTGAACCTATTGATGATTTATCTCTCCCCGATGCAACATTGGCTGATATGCAAGAAACTTTAGATGAACCTCCTGTTATGGATGCTAATTTTGAAATCGCTGAAATGCAACCTGAAGGAGATGGGAGTTCTATTGGAAATATCGCACCAATGAATCCCGATGCACCACTTCATGCTGAAGATTTTGAAAGTGAAGAAGGCATGGCGAACTTAGGACAGGCAACTCAAGAAGAATCCGTTCCCGCCATCATCGGCCCAAGCGAAGAAGCATACGGACAACAGGGTGAATCTGCTCAAGAATTGCCACTTGCGGAAACTGTTCCAACCCCAATTATTGATGCTGACGGGATAGGTATTGAACCGATTGACAACCTCTCATCGTTTAATGGTGGAGATATTCTGAGCCAAATGGAATCCGATTTAGGTGAAAGACCTGATATTTTGGCTGATTTTGCTATTCGCCCTATTGAACCTTTCGGTGATGGCAGGTCAATTGGAAACATAACTCCTACAAATCCTGATGTTCCTTTTGCATCTGAAGATGATGATGATGATGAAAATATGAATAAAATTGCGAATATGCGAAAGTATTTCATGGATAAATTGGGATTTGATGATGTTGAACAATTAGAGGAATATTTTGAAAAGATGGATGATGAAGCAGATGATGATGATGATTTTGATGCTGAAACCTTTGACCCTCTAACTGTTGAAGAAATTGAAGTCATGGCTCAAGTTCCTCCTCCTGTTTGTTTTGAAGAAAAGATTCCTCCGTCAGTTTGGGAAAATACTTCAATCCAAGCACAAGAAGAATATGCTGAAACAGGAAATGAATCGGTTTTATTGTGTCCTCAATGTGGTATCTCAAAGGCAGATTTAAGAAAGCAAGGAGGCTACTGTGGAACAACTGACCCTGAGAGTGAAGAATACATTAGCACAAGGAGTTGTCCTTATGAAAAATACTTTTCACCTCAACATTGGATTGACGAACCTCAAGTAATCAGCCACATCACCCCTGAGAAAATTGTGTTGGAGGACACCTTGACAACAGAAATTGATATGCCTCCTATTGACCCACTCCCCGCAGGGATTGAAACAAGGTTCATTCCTAACAAGATGTTTTATCAAATCAATCAATTTTTGCCAAAGGGCGTTGTAAGCAAGCAAAGCCTTGACGGTCAATCCTACGAACTTACTTACTATTCTTATGACACAGATGCCGTTGAAAAGGTCATTGATACCCAAGCGGAACAAGAGGGAGATATGATGTTTGGGGCTGAAAGTAAGCCAAGCAAGACGGCTGAAAAGGCAATCTTGACAGGTGCATCAACAGGTGCAACAATGGAAATCGCTGACGCTCTTTTGGCGGCTGAAGGAGGAATTACCTTAGCAAGTGATGAATACAGACTTTGCGAAATCTGTGAATCAACACACCATGAAAACAGTTTCAGCAATTCGGATGATGAAGAACAAACCCTTACTCCTAAAGGAAAAGTCTGTGATGGTTGTTTTGGAGATATTTTGTTTGACGATTTCCAAAATGCAGATGATAGAGATTGGGCGAAACAATACCTTGAATCAAAGGGATTCCAACCGCACACAATTGAAGGCTCTTTTGAAGATGGATTCGGTGCGGAAACCTTTGAGGCTGATGGAGAAGAGTTTATGTATCATGTTTATATCAGCGATTATTCTAATTCAGTAGGATTCATAGATGAGTCCAACCGAGATTTTGAAAATCAGTCTGACGCTAAAAAGGCGGCAGAAAAAGTTGCGAAAAACGAGGGCAAAGGTAAATGGGTTTTAGTTATTGCCGAAATAGCAGAAGATGAATACCAAGAAATAATTTACGAAATCACTCCCGATGGGGATGTTTATGATGCTGAAGAGTTCAATGTGGAGTTTGATGATTGGGCTGACCAAGAAATGCTCACTCATGGCGAAAATGTTTCATTCAAAGAATGGGCTAAAGAAGAAGGCAAAAAGCATGGCGACATGGATTTGACCGATTGGGCTGAAGAAGAAGAGGAATCCCATGATGAAAGGTATGGGGCTGAAGATGATACATGGTTTTACTATAACCTTGATAGAGGTGTTTATAGATTACCGATAAGTGATGGTAAAATTATTGGGCTGATGAAAGATAGAGAATATGAAATGAGGACAGGATTCCCCAATGCACATGAGTTATTATCAAATGCAAAAGAGGCATCCTCCAAGAGTGCAAAATTAAACGCATCCTATGGGGCTGAAACCTTTGAATCTCAATCTGCACAAACGAAGGTGAAGCCTCCTGTTAAATCAATAGGTATCCTACTTGGTCTTGGGGCTATGGCGGCAGTTTTCGCACCTGAGAGTCTTAGAAAATTATTCAATAAGTAAGCGAACACTTTATCTATCTGAATAACTGAGTGTTGGGTATGGATACTACTCCTCAAGAAGAATTAGGGCGAACTGCTTGGAGGGGCTTGTTAGTTCCTCTTGTTGGTTCAGCCGCTTTCTTTTCATCATCACTTGCGGGTGTAATTAGGACTTATCAAAAGTATGGTTGGCCTCAGAAGGCATTTACATTGTCGGACTATTTCTTGCTTTCATTACCTTTCTTGATTATTCCTCTAACCTTGCATGAAACCGTTAGGAACGGACACAAAGCGGAGGCATTAGATGAAAATTAATGAGCAAGACACCGATGATGCGAAATATATCACATTGGGTTTGGGCATAGGTGTTGTGGTTGGAATTGTTTCAACATTTATTGGAAATATTTTATCTCATAGATATTTGACTAAAGATAATGAAAAGAATCTCTAATCTTGGGCAACGGTTAAATACAAAGAAAAATAATGATTAAGTATGCCCCTTGAAAAGACAACAGAAGGAGAAGTTCCTGATTTAGAAATCTCCCAAAATGTTGATGAAATTGAATCTGTTGGGCGTTGGAACTCCTATGTTCTGAGTCGGAGAGAAGCGTTTTTCGCTGAAAGAAAGGCTATTATCGGGCGAGAATATGATTCCAACAAAAGGTCTTGGGATAGCATCATTGAAACCGAATGGATGGTAATGGAGGAAAGACTCAATGGTGGTTTAGGAGTTGAAAGAGAGATGGAATCACTCATGGGAATTGGCTTTTTCAAGAATCATCAAGAATTGTTAGATGAAATTAAGGAAATTACTTCTCATCTTGAGCAAACTGAAGTGGTTTTGAAAGACGAAAGAAAAATGCTTACCATTTACACCTTTGAGGACTTTTTGATGCTTTCAAATCAAGGGATATTTAGAGAAGATATGTTCATCCTTGACCCTCAAAGCCGATGGAAAAGAAAGATTTCTAAGACCCTTCAAGAATACGGATACACTCAGGTTCAGACATTAATGATTGAGGAGGACAAATATTATGTCATATCAAGGTGATAAGGGCGAGAGAGTCAGTAAAGAATATTGGGAAAGTTTTGCTGAAAACTCCTCAAAGTTCATTACTGCAAAGCAGATTGTCATTTACATTACCATGATTGGTCTTTTGATTCAACTCATTGGAATGCAACTAAAACCTTCAGATTGGCTTATTTGGAATGCTTTGACATTCATTATCGCTACAAATCTTGGTGCGGTTGTTTTGGCTATCCTCGCACAGAAATCAGCCGATGATATTAGAGCCATGTATAAGGTGGCTTTTAATGCTGATTTTTACCACACCCTTCACATATTGACTTCTATGAAAATAGCCATTGAAAGAGAGGCAGAAAGAGAAGGAATTAGCCTTCAAAAAGAGGTTGATTCTCTTGGCATGGATGCCTATTCGGTTCTAAGAGGATACATGAAATCGTTTTCAGAACACTATCATCTCTCTCAAAATCAGCCTGTAAGTGAAAATGATGTTGAAATGCCTGAATATGATGATGAGTCTGAGTTATTTGTTTAGAAAAGTTTATACCACAGGTTGCACGATAAAATAAACATGAACTCCAAACTATCGTATCTCTTGATGATTTACATTATGTTTGCAGTATCCTTAATTTACATTCTTGTTAATTGGCCTTACACTCCAATGGATGCGATAGAGGATAGTAAAAAATTAGGGATGTGGGGCATATTGATTGATGTTTTGATTGTTTTTCCTTTTGTGATGATTTTTATGAATAGACGAAAAGCGAGGGCAAGATTTAAGTATCAGCGCAACGAGTCATAAGCAGTAGGTGAAGTTTAATGGCTAATCAAAATCCACAACCTGAGATTTATACGACCACGCACTTCTTCAATGCAACTGAGGAGGGTGCGACTGACACTCAAACAATTTATACTCAGCAAGCAAACAATGAAGAAGTAAGGATTTACGGTTTCCGAGCAGTTGTTGTTGATGCTCAAGGGGCATACAATTTAGGCACACAGAACTCCGATTTTGATATGAGTATTCAAGTCGGAAACTCTTCTGTTCCGTATGGTCAATTCAGTATTGCATCAGTTATGGCGAGTGATACGCTTGCATTTACCTTTGCTTGTCCGATTCTTGTGTTGTTTAATCAACCGATTTCAATTACTCTCACTCAAAGAGGAAACTCAACCACTACTGCCTATGTTAAGGTAAGTTTTGATGCTGAACTATCTCTTCAGCAAGTGAACTGTTTGCCGGGTGAGGCTCAATTCCCAAGAGGTGCATAAATATGGTAAATCAAGACCCACAACCTGAAATCTATTCAACAGTTGCCGCATTTGCGAATGCGAGTGCGCCAAATACTGTAATCAGCAACAACATTAACACATTTCAAGCGGCAAATGAAGAGGTAAGAATCTATGCCGTTGCAGTTGAGATTCAAAATCCAACCACATTTCAAGATTTGGCGGCAACTTCAAACAACTTTGAGGTTAAAATCCAAGCGGGTGTAAATCCTGTTCCTACGAATTACTTTGATGTTGGTTCTGCGGCACTTTCAAGAACAAAAATCATTGAATTGACTTGCCCTGTTGTTATCAAGTTCAAGCAACCTTTGAATGTTTCCGTTAGGTGGACTCCTCCTAACGCAACAAACCTTTCACAAGCAACAGATGTTCAAATTAAGTTAATCGGAGAAATCGGAGTGCAAAAAATAATTGGGTGATAAAAAATGGCGAATCAGAATCCACAACCATCTATGCTTACTGCAAGATTTGATGTTCCAACAGGTGCAACTGCCGTAGGAACATCCTACACAAATGTTATTACAACACAACAATCCTACAATGAAATTATCTATGTTTATGGCTTGAATGTTCAAGCATTAGGAGATGATGGACTTGAGGATGCAAGCCTAACTGATATTAATTGGGATATTCAAATTGTGAGTGGGCCGAACTCAGTTCCAACAAATGACTTTGACTTTGCTTACATTTACAACAGGGATGATAAGACTCTTGCTTTTTCAAGTCCAATTGTTATTACACACCGACAACCACTTCAAGTTGTTCTTGAAAGAACAGGTGCAGGGGCGGCTATGAGTCAAGCATCCACATTCCTTATTACTTTGATTGGTGAATTGGTGGTAATGGCTTAAGGTGATTATCAATGACACAAAATGATAAATCTGACTCTAAATTAAAGGTTAATTCTGCTAACACAAAGGAATTAATAGGGATAGGAGTAGCAACTATTTTAGTCATGTATGTTGGCGGATTAGTTTTTGGTGGAAAGAAGGCATAAGGTGATTATCAATGACGCAAAATGATAAGCAAAGAGATGTGAAAAGACCTTACAGAAAGAAGGCTTTCCAAACAGGATATTCAGTCATTACTGATACGACTGATGCAACTCCAAGACCTCTTAGTTCATATTCCACAACGGAAACACAGGCAACTGTTCCTGTGCGACCGGGAATTGACCCTCAGACTTATCAGAAAATGACCCGACCTGCGGTTGAAGGTCTTGAGTTCACTCACGCACTTGATACTGCGAGATTTAATTGGAATGCAGTTGCTAAACCTGATTCTTCAAACCTTATTGGTCGGCAAAAGTTTGATTTGAATATTGCTTATGACCCTACCGCACCGGGTATTTTAGGACTTAATGGCGGAGAATACCAAGATATTCTTGTCATAAATGTATCGGGTATTGCGGGTTCGGAAACTCCAACAGGAACAAACTCAGGTTTGCCTCCTCAACCCGCTTTGACTACTATTCCAATTGCGCCATCCAACAACGATACCGCTTCAGGTCAAAACGCAAGATTCCCGAATCAAGGAGGCACACAAGGAACTGCCGTTGCAGGGAGTGTTCAAAAGATTGGTAATGATGAAGTTTATCGGATTTCCACATTCGGACACACAGAAATGTCAGGCTCAGGATGCACATATCAGATTTGGGTGGATGGCTCTTTATTCATGGAATGGAGTGATTTCCAATGGTCGCCTATTGTTCCAAGAAGAAATCAATGGTATTTTGACCAACCAATTACAATCACTCAACAAATTGTATTTAGAGTGGTGAACAACTTAGCACCCGGTAATTACAAGACCGATACTGTTGAGGCTTGTTTCGCAGGGTGGACTGAACAATTCACAGGCTATACTGATGTTTCTTATCAGCAACTTACTCCTACAAACAACTGATATTAGGGGCAATCCTTAAATATCGGTATGGATGAATCTTCAATTGGTGAGTCAATGACAGGTCAATTCTCAGGAACAGATGCGGGTAATGCAAACTTGACAATAACTGATGGAACAACCACAGGATTCGGAATCAATAAAATCACCGTTTCGGCAGGGGATTTAACTTCAGCCTCTAATGGAGAGGCAGTTATTGATACATCGGGTAGTGGAGGCGGTGGTAGCGTAAGCATCACTACACCGGGAAGCGTCAATGGTATCACATTAACCGCTTCACCTTCGCCAATCACAGGAACAGGAACTATCACAGTAGGCGGAACATTAGCCATCAGTAATGACGATTGGAGTGGAACTGACCTGAGCATTTTGAATGGAGGAACAGGGGCTTCAAGTGCGAGTGGTGCGAGAACCAATCTCGGACTTGGAACTATCGCAACGCAAGACAAAGACAATATTGCTATTTCGGGTGGAACAATAACAGGAATCACAGATTTAGCCGTAGCCGATGGTGGAACAGGGGCTTCAACATTCACAAACAATGGTGTTTTGATTGGTGCGGGAACAAGTGCAGTATCGGCTTCAGCAGGGTTGAAGTTTGACGCATCTGCTTCAGGTGGAGGAATTGTAGGAACAGGCGAACTGACTTTAGGAACAGATGGCAGAATTGATTTAGGGAGAGTAGCGGGAGGCTCAGGGGGTTCAATTACGGGTGGTGTGCTTGATGGCGGAACTTATCCTATGGCTATTGATAAATGTTTCATCACCTCAAGGACTCAATCAAGGACAACTTCATTTACTCCTGATGTAAGCACATACGGCTCAGGAGAAATCAATTTTTGTAATACACGCAGTAATGACATTACAATTACATTACCTCAAACGGCAAGCGAAGGGGCGCAATTGGTTGCTATCAAAACAAATGCCTCTAACACTTTAACGGTTCAAAGTCATAATGGTTCTGCTACTGTTGTGAATGGTGCGGCAAGTGTGGCAACTAATGACGCATACAAAGCCTTCACCATCGTTTGTGATGGAACTGCGGGAACTTCTAATTGGTATGTAATTGGTGTTTGAGGGGTGATTAAAATATGTTGCCCACAATGTATGGTTGTTCAGCACAACAAAGTTCAATTCCACCTCCACCTATACCATCACTAACGATTAATAAAATTGAAATCACAACGAAGGAATATGGGCAATCTGTGGCATTTCCGGGATTGACTCGCATTGACCCTTCTCAACAAATAAACACCGTTTTGAACTCAACCAATAATTTCACAGTTCCCGCAGATGGTTTGGCACAATATTACACAGGCTCAGACCCTTCAAAACAGGTTTTTCACACAATGAAAATAAACTATACTGCTAACAATTTTGATATTAATGATTTATCCACAACTCAATTACAAGCAATATATGAAACGACTTTATCTCCCAATGCGAGGGATTCAGGATTAAACACATGGCTTATTTTAGCCGACCCTGTGTTCTTTCAAGGAAAGTTTGTTCCATTCGGATTAGGAGGGGTGGGAGTTATTATTTCAACAAGGGATAGTGAACATAGTGGTTTAACAAGAAATGATTTCTTTGAAACATCTCCTACAATTGGTGAGAGTAGTGTGTTGTTAGAAAACCCTAACGGATACATACAAAAAACCTCAAAAGGCACTCAAAGCATAGGAGTTGAACGCTTAGACCTAATCAGGTTTGCCGCACAAAACTTAGGCACAGGCAGTTCTATTGACATTAAATTGAAGATTCTTTTAGATGATGGAACTTATGCTGAGGGAACTCAAACAATTACTGTTCCATCAGGTGCAGTCAAGGAAAATCTAATATTGCCTGATACCTTTGCGCTTCAAGAGATTACGATTACTCCTCAAAAATCAATTCCACCTGAAGCCACATTCCCTCAATTGGCATTACCACCGGGAACATCAACGCCTATGGTCTTAAATAGTGCTAATTCATTTACTGTTCCCGCAGGGGGTCTATATTCTCAGGATTTGAACAACTTTGACCCAACAATCGGGGATTATTACAGGGTTGCTAATTCTTTTGAAGTTTCGTTTGACACCTCAACACTTGACCCATTAAATTACCCTGAGTTTGAACTCCAATGTGAAATTATCGTTAGTTCACCCGGTTATCCTGATGAGTTCACTTGGTATGATGATGCCTTTGAAGCAAGTCAAACATTTGGTTTTGAGGGAAACCCCGCCTCAGAAATCTTGACGGGCGGAGTGGTTTCACCATTAATAGCCTATCCTGACCATACCGATACCGCATTTTGGGTAGGAAAAGACATTAACGATAAAAACAATATTACTGTTCAGGTCAGGATACAAAACTCAGCAGGGGTATGGGCTGAATCTAACATCATAACCATTACTACTCTATTTGATTCCATAGAGGACTTGGAGTGATTAAAATATGATGCCCACAGTTTATGGTTGTTCATCACAACAAAGTTCAACTCCTCCCGCCACGCCCTCTATCACGCTAACACAAATTGGATTCTCAACCAATTCTTATGGAACGACCTTAGCGGCAAGTCCAACTGCGATTACGGGTGCTGAGGCTATCAATACTATCCTTACTTCTCCATTTACCTTTCCCAAAGATGGGTTGGCACAATATTATTCAGACTCAGACCCTACAAAACAAGTTTTCCATAGTATGAACATTCAGTATTCAGCAACAAACTTTACAGAAACAGATTTACCTACGGATGGGAATTGTGAGTATCAAATTGAGATAACCAATTATAGCACCGCTTCACCGAGTTCTTCTCAATTGAACACATGGCCTCTTGAGGGAAATCAATCAGGCGTTTTTCTCCCGAACAGTTCTAAAGCACCCGGTAGTAGGATAAATAGCGGAGGCTACAACCGAGCCGAAGTTTTTGAAGGATTACAAACATTAGGTGCAGTCAGTCTTGATGGCACAATTGATTCTTTCCCAATGGATTTTCTTTTATTGGATGGTGGTGGTAGTGTGGTTGAGGACAACAATACACCCCGAACTACAAGAATAGCCTTTGCCGCACAAAACTTAGGAGGCACAACCACAACTTTTGACATGACAGTAAAGATATTATTGGCTGATGGAACTTATGCTTCAAGTGGTGCAATAACGATTACTGTTCCTCCCGATGCAGTCAAAGAAAATCTCGTAGTGGCTGAAACATTCACACTTGAATCAATTACGATTACTCCGCAAGGTTCAACCCCTGCGGGTGCGGTATTCCCTGTGGAATCATTACCTGCGGGAACAAGCAACCCCGTCATACTGAATACTGCCAACAACTTTACTATGGGTGAGGAAAGCACTTATTACCAAGACGAAAGATACGAAAGTGGGGGCGACCTTTATGTGGTTGGTAATTCTTTTGAAGTATCATTTGACACTTCAACCTTAACTCCTTCTAATTTCCCTGAGTTTGAGATTCAAGCGGAAATTGTCATTAGTGGAACATCAGCCACCCCTGTTGAACTCGGTTGGCATTATGAGGATTCAGGCGACCCTCCAACTCAAACTTTTGGATGGGAAGCAGAAGAAAGGTCGCAAATTATAACAGGCGGAGTGGTTTCACCTCCGATTGCTTGGCCAGCAAACAACGATAATCCTTTCCAAATTGAAGATAATCAAAACAATTCAACTTTTAATGTAAAGGTTAGAATACAACAAACAAGTGGTTCATTTGTTGAATCTAATGAAAGAACAATTACAATAGGTGAGGGGGCAATATTGCCATTCGTTCCAATATGATAAGAAATGCAGTTTCAATAACCTTAACAGGCAAAACACCAAACGAATAGTATGAGTGATGATAAGGGCGAGATGTATCTGAAAGAAATGATTGAGGATATTCTTGAAGTCATGGATACAATCCACAAAGAATTACAAAGGATTAAGACAATGGTTGAGAAACAAAACGAATATTTGTTTTCTATTCAGCAAAATGAACCTGGAAAAAAAACTGACTTTAGCCAAACAATGTTCCAATAAAATCCGTTAAGTTCATATATCAAGTCGTCAAATAATACCGTATGGGTAGTTTCCAAGTAAAAAAAATGAGGATTAAATATTTGCCTCAAGTTTATGACTTGCACCAAGAAACATTTCCAAACCCTGCAAAGGCGAGATATTATGAAACTTTGAGAAACGAAACTGAATCTCCATTTTATGTTGCCATAAATGATGATGATGAAGTAGTAGGATATATTGCTACAAGGCTTGTCAAAGCAAAAACCTATTCTTTGCTTGATGATTTGTATGATATTCAGTTGCCATCTCTAACTGTTGCTACATTTGCGACCAAGAAAACTGAAGAGAATGAGTATGAAGAAGAGAAGGTAAAAAATCGTTTGCTATCTGCTTTGATGGTTCAACTAAGAATCGGTGGTTATGAAAAAATAAGTGCGGATATTAGAGAATCACAAGTTCTTTCAAAAAAAGTATTTTCTGATTTTGGTTTCGCTGAAAGAGAGGCGGGAAAATACAAAGACGGGGAAAGGAAAATCAACTTTTCTTATGATTTTGAAGTTGAATATGTTTCTAATGAGTTCAGTATTGAAAGAGCCTCCTATAAACATTTGAACCGAGTGAAAATGCTACATAACAAATATCTATTGGCTCAAAAGGACTACTCCTATTTTTCAAGAATCCTCAAAAAGAAAGGTAGTGTATTTCTTGTAGTTGTTGATGAGTATGGGAGGGTCGTAGGATATTTAGCGGCAAGAAGGCAACACAAAATTACAGATGATAAAGAAAGTCCATACACCTACTTGAACTTTGTTTCAATGGCAATAGATGAAAAGGCAAGAGGAAACAAATTAGGAAAGTTTTTGGTTGAAAGACTCATTACTGAGGCGAAGGAAAGTGATGTTGAAGTTATTTTCGGTCATGTGAGGGAAAAAAATACCTATGCAAGAAAACTTTACTCCGAGTTAGGCTTTAGAGAAAGGGAAATTGGAGAATATAAGGACACAGAAGAAAAGAAATACCGAATCCAAAAGAGAATCCGATTCCCCTCAATTAAGCCCTATGTCGCACCCACCTTGAAAAATGGTGGATTGGTGGCAGTAGGATACCTCATCAGGTCGCTTCAGAAAAGATAAGTCTGTTCCTTTCCATGTTCATCAAAAGACTTACCGACCCACGCACTAATCAACTTGTGTAGTTCTTTGATGTAGGGTGTGCAACCATACCTCTCAACGAGTTCCCACATTAAAGAATCATACTTCTTGACTGAACCCTTTGAAACTGTTAGGATGATTTTTCCCGGACAATAAACCTTAATAGGTTTCCCGCTAAATGAGTCTATCCTCTCATCAACTATCGTTGTGCATTTGCCTGATAGTGGTGGTCGTCTGTAAGATGTTCCACACTTCACGCACCTTACCTTTTGCTGACCAAATGCTCGCAGGTTTCCTCGCATATCTCTAATCAAGTGTCTATCAATTAACCTACTTGCTTGGTCTGTATTATTGACTGAATGTAGGGTTTCTCCGAGTGCAAACTGAGCAATAGTTTTTTGCCTCATAGATTCAAGAGTGTTATAGGGGTTGTCTTTTGGAGATTCGGAACAATCTTTTGTTCCATGAGTAAAACCAAACCCTTGCATCTCTTCAGGAGTTCCAAGAACATCATTGACGGTGATGATACCATAATTTTTGGCTTCTTTAGCCGATATGAAGCCCTGTGTAGCCTCGTAAAAGGTCAAAGGGTATTCCCACCCAATATCAACATTAAGAGCCTCCTTGTCTATTTCTGAGGGATTTATTTTAGTTGTTAAAATCAATGGTGCATCCATTTGACCACCTCTTGTAGTTGCCAAGAACTTTTTACTGAAGTTTATCAGACCATCCATGAGGAACATAATGCAGTCAATATCTCCATCACAATTCCTTCTTTTTGCCGCATGAAAATAGGGATGCCCATAGTGTCCTTTGATTGGTGCAACTCCAATCAACCTACAAAGAATCGCCCCTGAAGTGTGTGGGGCAAGACCCATCATCAAAGAACCAAACAAGTCCTCAATTTTTTCGGCATTGTAATGGGGTTCAAGTCCATAAACATTAACAAGTAAATCATCAACAAAATTAGCAGTTTGAAGCAACTTCTCACTCAAGTATGATGATACAACAATGTCCTGTGGCTTTAATTCAACTACTTCATCTTCTGTGGAAACATCATATCCAAGTTCTTGTGCCTTACTTATGGAAAGTCCAATCTCTTGAGGCTTGAAGTGGGTCATGGTAATATCAACCATATCAAATCTAATTGTTCCATCTCGGAATACTGAAACATCGTTTTTGTATCGCAACATTCCCTTTGCCAAATGTTCAGGGATTTTTTCAGCACTTGTCATTCCTTTTACTCCTTTGATTGGCGGATTGCTACTCATTTTCGCCATCAATTTAGCCTCTTTCCACAAAGAAAGCCAATCCAATTTTGACTTTTCAACATCAATAAAATCAGTAGGAACTCCATCCACAACACCTAAATGAGTTGTATTGCCTTCTCGGTCTTGCCTGAGTCCTACATAGACCTCCTCATCTAATGAAACCAAATCAATTACCTTTCTTTGATTGCCTACATTGAATCCCACAGGGAATAGTGAATGAATTGAAGGCTTCATCTCTCTTAGTTTTGCACCTTCAGGCTTACCCATTCTCGCACCAATTCTGTATGATACAGGATTAGAAAGTTGAACATCAAGCAATTCGTTAAGGAAACTTAATCCATCACAATCAGGAACTACACCCTTGAAATTGTTGAGAAACTTCATTGAATAAACCAACAGTTTCGCCTTATCTCCGACCAAATAGAACTTGTTATTGTGCTTCTCAACATCAATACAAAGTGAATAAACAATTTCTAATGCAGATGTATCAACTTCAATCTTGCCTTCTCCACATACTGAAACGGAAATGTTGTCATACAGGTATTTAAGTTGTTCGGCACTAACATCATTAAAGAATGAAACAAACTTAGGATTTAACGAAATATTATTGTTTTTAGATTGTTTAATTGAATCCATAAAATCATCAACATAATCTAAACCTTTGTCTTTCAGTTGAGCCAAATGATAGTCATGGTTATAGGGGCTTGGAATAAAATTATGATTGTTTTCAATAAACTCCCCCACAGGTATCAAAATCTCTCCCAAATCCCAAATCTTCTCAATCGGCCAATCCGTATCTGTTGCATACCCTTCAGGCAACTCAGAAGAATCTGTTATCCTTTTGGCTGACCCGTCAGTAAATTGAACATAGGGGGCTTCAATTTCGGTGCAAGGAGTGAGAACTGTTGCTTTTCCCGGTCTTTCATACTTGATTTGAGTTCCTACGATGATAAATCCATTCAATGCCTTCATGGTTGCAGGGTGGATAGCAGTAGTAGCCAACCCTGCGAGCCTACTTCTCCCGTATCTGAGTCTAAATCCTCCTTTAGCCAAAGGTTGCCCAAAAACAGGTCGCCCTGCCAAAACATCTCCGAGATACTTGAAGTCCTCTTTTACTCCCTCATCATCGTCTGTGTCCTTTTTCTTTGAAGTAAATCCTCTAAGCCAATCCCAACCATCAAGCCCCAATTCATCAACATACTTCAAAATCTTAGGGGCTTTCAAAACTAAGCCCTCACACATAACGAGAATACTCCCCTCTCTTACTTTGTTTGTGGGAACTCTTGGCAGATTCCTTTGACCTGAAACCTCCATGCCTACACCTTCACCATCAATATACACAGGACACTCTTTGGCAATAACCTCTAATTGTGGGTTGCTTGGTCTGTATTGAAGTCCTCTCCCGTATGCACTCACTTCTTCTTTGTATCTCTCAATCTCCTCATAAGTCATAATTGGTGCGGATAATTTGAACATTCTTCTAAGAATATCTCCAATCAATACTGAAAGGGCTTGACCTGTTCCTCCCGCAGACCTAATCGGCCCTGCATAAGAAATTGAAATACATTCGGATGAATCCTCATTCTTCATTATTTTTGCTGAAACTACACCCTCAAGAGGTGCAACGAGGATTCCTTCAGTCAAGACTGCAAGACCCGCACAAACTCCATGATAAATAGCATCAGCCACTTGTTGTCGGTTTTTGAAATCATCTATTTTTTCAAACTCAGTCAAGGTTTCTTTGAAATGAGGCATTTCAAGATAATCGTAAGTTCTCCCTTTCTGTTCGCAAACAAAACAAGGTTCGGTTCTCCATTCTCCTTTTTTGATTTCTCCCTTTCCATTACAGACTTTGCACTTCTTTCCAACACCGTAAAGGTATGTTTCTGCCGCCACAATTTTTCCAACCTCAAGAGCAACCATCTCTCTATTACCATCAAACATTGAAGTCAGTTCTCGGATTTGTTCAGCAGTATTTCTTGGATGCAAAAAATCCAATAATTTTTGTGTTCGGTCTGCCAAATCATGCGCTTGAGGAATCTCAACTGATAACACAGGGTCTAAACCTTTTGTCCTTGCCAATTCAGCAATTTCATAAACTTCATCACACTTATTTTGTAAAGTTGTGATGTATTCTGAGTAATCCATGATTATGATTTAGATTACCACCTATTAAAGCATACCTATCAAAATGTTTAATAGGCAGAACGCTAAAATTAGCATCATGGGGTTAGTTCCAACTATGATTCAACAAGGAGGAACGATTAGTTCTTTCATTACTACAACTATGCAAACTAAGCCATTAGGACTTATGGTGGTTTTTACAGTTTTTGATTTAGGGAGTAAAAGATTGTTTCCAAACCTGAAGGTCAATACGAAAAATAGCATTGGATTTGGGTTGGCGGTATTGGCAACTACGCTCATCACAGGCCCATTTTTGATTGAGTGGGCTGAATCAACTTACAATTTTATCAATGATAAGATTATTGACATAACTGATGATTTCTTTAATTACACATCGGCACTTGGCGTTTGATAACTTGACATGGTTCTAATGCAAATGGGGCAAGTCATAGGTCTATCACCTGTATAATGTTCAGCATTCATTATTTGATTTAGGCTTGCACCTGAAACGATTTGGTTGTGGTAATCGCAATACTGAGTATCCTGTGATTCGGAGGCAAGAATCGTTTCCTTTCCGAGTAATTCTTCTATGACAATATCAATATTCTCAAAGACTTCTTCAGGAGTGGAGTTTGATTCAACAACTTTCAAAAGGTTTCGTTCCTCATAAAAATCAATCAAAGGTTGAGTTTTTTGATTGAAAACCTTGAGTCTGTTTAGAATTGTCTTTCTGTTATCATCAGGTCTAATGAATAGTTCTCCTTCACACACATCACATTTGCCCTCGCTCTTTGGAGGCTTGAAAACGAGGTGGAAAATCTCACCGCAATCTGAACAAGTTCTTCTGCCACCTAATCTATCAATGACAATTTGTTTTTCTGTATCAAGGAAAATGACTGCATCAATTTTTGTTATTTTTTCAAGTGCTTTACCTTGAGGAACAGTTCTTGGGAATCCATCAAGAATGAAGCCATTTTTACAATCATCTTCTTTAAGCCTTTGGGAAACCATCTCAATCATTATGTCGTCAGGAACAAGGCTACCTTTAGCCATGTAAGGCTCACATTTCAATCCTAATGGAGTTTTCCTACGCATATTATCTCGGATTAAATCTCCCATACCAATTTGAGGCCAACCGTATTTTTTGGTAATGAGTTTGGATTGAGTTCCTTTCCCTGAACCGGGAACTCCCATCATCACCAAATTAAGTCCATCATGTCCTTCTTCTGCATCTAAAAAATGAGAACTTCTGAAGAATAAGGCATTATCGCCACTTACGGAGGATTCATTCCAACTTGGGAATATTACTTCAACAACTGCCCCCTCTTCATTGATTCTCTTCATGTTGAAGTTGATTGCGCCAACTCCATCATATTGTCCTTGAGGATAGTAATTTACTTCACCCCTTACGAGTTGAGATAATGGCTTAACTTGTCCTCTCTCTTGCGAATAGTAATACATTAAATCAGATATTACCTTGTCAATTGATTCTCCATATCCCATCTCGTATGAACCTGACCCATCAACTCCAATCATATCCACATTCAATTCGTAATCTATCAAGTCATTATTGTTTTTATCTTGCATCATCTCTAATGCTTTTCTCAAATCATCAAACCAAAAATCAGTCCTCAAAGCGTATGAATATTTACTCTCAGCACTACTGCTAATCACAGAATATTTTGAAGGTTGGAATCCTTCTATTGCTGACGATTCAACAATTTCTTCAGGAGTGTAGTCGCTGATTTCTTGACTTGGAGTGAATTGAGCCTCAAAGGTTTCAGCCGATTTACTTACCTTCAACTCTCCCTTGAGGTTGAATCTCTTCTTGAAGTCATTGAAACTTGCACTCAGACTCGGCTTGTTCCAAAGAATCCACCGAGATAATGCCCCTGCGGTTGTAGGGTCTTGCCAATCTTCTTTAGTGCTTGTGGTTGTTCCTCCTCCATGCCTTTCAAGGTATCTCTCCATCCTTTCCTTTTCGCCATGCTTAGTGTAATCACTTGCACCCCTTTGCCCAAAATGGGTAGTTTTTGTTTTCCCATCAGGATAGGTAAAAATTGCCATAAGTTTCTTCTCATCGTTTGTGCTTCTTTTGACTTCAACTTCAGTCGGCTTTCCTTCTGCTTCAAACTCTTCAGCCCAATAACTGAAGTGTCTTGGATTCTTCTTTAATTTGTTTTCCATGTATTGAGCATAAGCCCTTGCTTGCTCTCGGTGTCGGTTTCCTCTATACTTTCGGAATGGCTTTCTCTTGTAAAATACTGTGGAGGTTGTTTTGTGATTTTGCACATGAACTCCATAAGGAATATCTCCTTCAGCATCAAAGAAATTATCCCAAGTAAAATCTTCATCAGGCATAGTCCATTTCATTTCTTTGGATTTTTTCCTTTTCCTTTCCATCTCTTCTTTTCTCGGTTTGACAACCTTTTCCATCCAATCTTGCTCTTGCTTCTTCTTTTTCTCTTGAGCAATTCTTTCAAGTTCTTCAATTCTTTTTTTCTCTTTGTATTGGATTAAATCACTTGGGCATTCTTTAGACCTACAATTATAACATCTATTTCCTCTTCTTAGGTTTTTTCCGCTAAAGGTTTTTCTTTGAAGGTATGGAACATCCTCATACCGCTTGCAGTAATATCGGTTTTGATTGAACATATTTTCCACCCACATCAATTCTCTCTCAAACTCAGCAGTTCTTTTTGCCCTCTCATCTCTATCCTTTTTCCACTTAATATCGTCTTGCTTAGACCACCCCACCTTCGCTCTTGCCCATTTAGAGGGTCGTCTTAATTCTCCTTCAGCCCGATATTTTTTAACTTTATCAGCAACTTTCTTTGGTTGCTTTGAGAATTGCTTTCCTTTTTTGGTATCCTTTCTCTTCTTGTCGGAGGTTTCTTTGTATTCCTT
>Ga0209645_1000450_pt1 | contig 21246 bp, 30 predicted proteins | sample ETNvirenome_6_30_FD_184070 | JGI IMG/M metagenome (GOLD analysis project Ga0209645, IMG submission 184070) | Marine viral communities from the Pacific Ocean - ETNP_6_30 (SPAdes) (version 2) | ecosystem: Environmental > Aquatic > Marine > Oceanic | place: Pacific Ocean | collected 2013-06-19
AAGTATATCCGGGCATGATACTTACACGACCATCTAGTATCCATTCCTTATCTGCAGTTAATGTAGTGTCTTTATAAATTCTACCTGTTAAGTTGGTATTGATTATTTCTATTGGATTTGGCTTTTTACATGCTATAAACGCTAACAATAAAAAGCATATTGATATTAACTTCTTCATACTAACAATAAATATTTTTTTACTATTAGTATTATTGAAATTTAATATTATGTATGTATTAAGTTAATATTAATTTTTCACGTTTTCATTACTTTTTGATATGCTTGTTCATATTGTTGTTCTAAAGTAAGTTTTGGATCTTCGTTTTTTATTTTATGTATTTCGTCGAACATTTGATGTCTTTTTCCATGCTCTTCAGCGCTCCAAAGTAGGTCTTCTAATTTACTCACGGTAACTCTTTCTTTATCATTGAATCAGGCAATAGCCTTGTTAAGTATTCTTTATAATATTTTATACGATCAAATCCTGGTATACGATCCGATGCCTTTGCAGGATTAAATGGTCCTACTACAAAATTAGTTTTTGGTAATGGTCCTTGTTTACATATTTTTACTTTACCATCTGGAGTATCTATGTACTCATCTGGTTGCTCAATTTTAAATAAAAGAGCTTTTAATTTCATCTTACCACTTTTTACAAGACCAATATCTTGCCTTATGTCTTGGTCCCGGGTTATCGCAATTGTGTCTAGCTCTAAAACTTTTTCTAGCTTTAGGATTTGATTTTCTTATTCTCATAGTTTTTTGTCCAGCTTTTTTTGCAGAAGTACCACCATGACCAAAATTAACTTTAACTACATTACCTTTTGGATTCTTAACATAAACTTTAAACTTCTTAACATCACCACGCATAGGCTTACCAAGTTTAACTTTACGACCTCTATACTCAGCTTCTTGTAATGAAAAATTTGCTTTTTTTAAAGCTTCCATTAATGCTGTTGCGCATACATTACATACTGTCATTTCTTCCATAGGTTCAATTCCTTAGCTTTATTCAAATATACTGAAGCTACTTCTTCAATATCTTTTTTTAATAAATATGTCCTATCTAAATAATCATACAATACATTAATAAATGATTTTTTTGATTTCAATGACTCAGAATGTATACCACGAACTGCTGCAGGTATTTCTTTGTCTAATAATAAATATTCTTTTTCATTTACATGTTCCCGTAATTCTTGATCGTCTGGTAAATATTTTCCTGGTAATGTGTTGAATCCGCTTTGTGTTATATGTTCTATTTCATGTCTTATTGTGTTAGCTAAACGCAAACCAATTCTACTTAAATGATTTTTGCTGGCATTAGTTTCAATTGAAATTTCAATGTATGGTATTTGAGTACTTGTTGGTTCGGTAGGATTATATGAATCTCCAGTTATATATAAATTGTTTGAATATTTTGTTTGCAAACCTAAATAAAATTGTAATGGAATATTCCTATTAATTATTTCTTTAAATAACACAACATCATAACTCAATCTTTTATGTTTTGAAACTTTGATTTGTCGTAAAATTAAACGAGATATTTGTGTTACCAAATTTCTATATTTGCCTGATATTTCAATTGTTTCATGCATTATGTTAACTATCTAGTATCCAATTATTAGAATCTTCGTCCCATATATAATCATTATCATCAGTCGGATATGCTACAGGAGCATTCCATGTACATGTTTCATCATCTAATATCCAATTTGCATAAGGCTTAGGAGGAATGAAAGCATCTCTGTTTTCGTCATATGTATATCCAATCCCCGCAAAATTTTTTCGAAAAGGTGTTCCTCCTAATATATGTACTCCTTTTTGGGTGTTATATGACGTTCTTTTACATACTTGAAATCTTAAAGATTGATAATACAATTCCCAATTTAAATTTCCATCTGTTTCATCTTTTCCAACAATTACTTCAGTAACAATATTATTCATATTTAAAAATGCATAGTGTGCCATAATTATACCTTTATGTAAACTGAACTGTCCCCGTACCAGATGTAAAAGAAGTTACTTTAAAATTTCCGTCTGTCAAAGTATTAGAGACTAATCCGTCGCCTATAACTAACGTATTAGTTGCAAGATATCTAAGTATGACTATACCAGATCCGCCTGCAACTGGAGTAGTACTTACTCCGCCTCCGCCGCCTCCAGTATTTGCTGCGCCAGGTAATCCAGCATTCCCGCCACCACCAGCTCCGCCAGTTCCATTACTTGCTCCTCCGCCTGCATATGTAACAGAGGTGCCTGTTATAGAAAGTGCTAATCCATTACCACCATTAGAATCTCCACCCGCTGCTGAAGCTCCTCCGCCTCCACCGCCTCGATTACCGCCTTCGCTTCCTTGTCCTCCGCTAAATCCTTGTGCTGTCGTGCCTGAACCTCCTGCACCAGAACTTTCTTGTCCACCTCCTCCTGATCCTCCAGCTGATGGATTAGTAGTATTACCGCCCCCACCACCTCCGCCAAGAGATATAATTTCAAAGGGTGCATCGTTATGAGATGTACCGCTAATAGAACTATTAGATCCGTTAGTACCAGTCGTGTTACTGGTACTAGCCACAGCTGTTCCACCTGCGCCTACTGTAACTGTGATATTTACAAGGGTTTGAACTTCAATTGATGATTCAGAACTAGCTCCACCACCAGATGTAGATCCGAATGAGGTTCTTAGACCTCCTGCACCGCCTCCTCCACCATGGAAACTATTATTTACAGATCCACCAGATCCACCGCCTGCTACTACTAAAAAATCAAATGTAATTGTTAATGTTGTTGCTAAAGCAGAGGTACCGCCGTTGATTCCTTTGATAGGCTTCCAGCCTATACTGTTATCAGTATATAACAAATAAACACTTTGATTGTTTTGTGTTAATTTTTGACCACCAGTTTGGCCATTTATATTAACACTTGAACTCATTGCTATTTGATTTGTTGATGCAAATCCTGTTACATCTAAAACAGCAACTTGATCTCCAAATGAAGGAGAACTAGGTAACATAACTGTTATGCCATCATCTCCAGAACCTGAGCTATCTATTAAATATCCTTTATTTGACTCTGCTGTAAAGTTTGCACTTTGAGTAGTTTCAACCCAAATAACTGTATCGCTAGGAATAAATACAGAACCTGTACCATCAACTATTTGTCCACTACCTGATTTTTGTAGCAGGCGTTGATACGTGTCATTTACCTTTTCTCCTGTAAGATCTGGTAGTGCCATTTATAACCTCACTTCTTATTGAGTTGTTTTAATACTCCTTGAATTACTTCTGACTTTTTGTTTTCTGTAATTGGTTTATGTTTGCAATATGTTGCTATAACTTTATTTAATCTATCTTTTTTAATTGATAAATTTTTAATACTAATATCTTCTCTTACTAACAGTTTCATTATGTTAACAACATGATCTGTTTCTTTTTGAGTAACTTGCTGTTTAACGTTTTTAACTTTAACTTTTTCTTTTAGCAATGGTTTACTACTTTGCGACTTAACTTCAACTGTTACTTTTTTAGAAGCTTCTATTTCAAACTTAGACTCCCACGGAGTAAAATAAGTATCTTCTGCAATAACTTCTAATCTAATATCTCCTTTGGATGATTCATCTATCAATCCTTTTAATTTTTTAACTGGTATAGTACATTTGCCAGATGAATTAATTTTGCCATGAAACAACAAACTATAATCTTTTGTTTCAATTACTAGCCTTGCTTTTGAATTTGTTAGAGATGCTCCCTCTATCTTTATATCACATTCAAACGTTTCAGCTTTGTCGGTAAATAATTTATACATTTATATTCTCCACGGTTAAGTCTACTCCTAGTACTTCTTTTATTACTAGTTTAACATCTTCGGCAGTTACTGTTACATCATCATCAATTGTTTTTTGTCCACTATATGTTTCAATACCTTTTACTTTACAAACAAGTTTAACAAATCTTTTTTGTTCTGATGGCGTTAATGTTTTTTTATAATCAGAAGCTTTACCCGTTTCTACTTTTTTAGCTAAATTTATTTCGCCCCAAGTAAATTCATTGTTACCCCAAATCCAAGTAGAATCTTCCCATGTAAGTTCAGTAATTGCCATTTTATATAAATATCATTCTAACAAATTATAATTCCAATATTTATCTTTATCCTTGTTATATGGATTACCTGTTTGCATGTAATAACAATTTAAACATAACAATTGAATATTTTCTAAGCGATGATTGGTTGTGTCTCCATTTTTATAATCTAATAGTAATGGTGTTGTGTCATCTGTAATTCTTCTTTCTTCATACCCGCAACAAGAACATTTTTCTGGAAGTATCCCTAATGCTAATATTCTATTACGTAATTTCCATGTTGGATAGTTAGGATGTTCTCCTGATAAAATTTTATCAATTGAATATGGTCCAGATCTTGCTCTAACAACATCTTTACGTATTCCTTTGCCAGCTTGATTTTTATGTAGTTCCCATAATGTTTTTCCAGATTTAGAATCTGTATATTGTTTTGCATATTTTTTATATGTGGTAAATGATACTTTTAAAAATCTTGCTGCTTCAGAATTAGATTTTGTATTTTGCATTGCATATCTAATATCTGATTCAGGTAAATTTAATGCAGTCCTACCACGTCCATATACATACTTATATGGTGTTACACCCACAAAATTCCTTCTTTTTGTAACATGGTATATGCTTCTTTTGGTAATATTTTTTCTGAAAATAATTGTTTCAGTCTTTGCTTATGAAGAGCTGGAGAAACCATATCATTGAAAGAAGAATCTGGATATCCAGTTAGCTCTCTTAATTTGTCTATCCAATCAATATAATTTCTATACTTTCTATCAAATTTTTGTTGCGGTGTTTGATTCTCCCAATATTCTATTTGATCCTGTAATGGCCATAAGTCAATAGGAACATCTTTCGACTTTCTTCTTGCTGGTAATTTATCTTTATACCTATTTTTCTTTTCTTCTCTTTTTATAAATTTATCCATGATCTCCATGGATCTGTCTTTAGGCGAATCACCAATTGTTGCTTTTTTACTCATGTTGATATTTCTTTTTGATTATAACTATTTTTTTCCATGCATCTTCGGCACGATAAATATATTTACGAAATTTTTTAATATTACTATTTTCTCTTGCTTGTTCGGCATATTTTAAATTTCTATGATATGATGCATGAAATAATCCTATTCGTATTTTATCTAAAAATTTCATTTAACTAATTTTACTTTTAATCCATTTTGTAACAATTCATCATATATAAACATACACTGATCCTGTTTATTTGAATATACTTGACATTCTCCTTGTTGATGTATGATATGACTACACTGAATAGCTTGGTAATGATTATGACCACAGATTTCTTGTAGACACTGTTGAACATGTAAAAATGTATTTTTTGAATCATTCATTACAATTATTCTATAATTATTTGATTTTTTTCTTGGCATTCAATACTATTTGACATTGTTCATATAACTGTTCTTGTTCAAGCCATAATAACATATCATCAAGGAATTCAATTTTTTGTTTTTTATTCCATGACTTTGGCCATTTTGGTTGTTTTGTTTTCATTTCATTTACCACGGATATTATTAATTTAGAATTATAATTATCATCGCTCATAATATTATTATAATAATTTTTTTGGAAAAATACAACCTATAGATTTTTAAGAAAATGAATGCTTTCTTTTTTTCTTCTGACATTCAGTCCTGAAAATCCTGATTTTAATCTATAACTTAATATTTTTTTTGCAGCTTCTTTATATTTTTTTTGTTTTATAGATTGTATAAAATCTGAATTTAACATTGCAGAACATCCTGTATTAAATACTAATGATACTAATACGTCAAATTGTTCTTGTGTTATTTGTATATTTAATTTTTGTTGATTCCATCTACTAAATAATCTTCTAACACAATCTGCAGCGTCTGTTAAGTCACTGTACATAAATTTTAAAGCTTGTTGTTTTGTAATAGTCATACCAGCAGTAACACCAGCTGTATGTCCATATCCAATTGTCCAAACATCCCCGGCTTGTTTATATGATGTTAAAACAGGTTCTCCTTTTTGTTTTGGATCTCCTTCTTCATTTTTAATAAAATCAAATAACCATTGACTTCCACGAAGAGAACTTCCATCTCTGTAATTTTCATTCAATATGTTTTTTAATTTTATCATGATAAATTAGTAAAAAATAAAAGAATGGATCTGTAGTTGAGAGCTTTAATCTCTATAGCTTTTCAAAGTTCTACGTTAGGTTAACAGCCTAAATGATCCATTCTTTATCTGTTCCTTTTATAAGGAAACATTTTGTTTAATTTTTCTTGTCGTTTATTGCATCCGCAATCACTATTTGTAAGATCTGCTATACGCTCAGCTAATTTATCTAATCTTGTTGCTGAAGTAATCTTTTTAATATCGTCGCCTAGTCCTCTTGATTTCATGTTATTGGGCCTCCTCCTACCCATGCATCACAACTTCTAGCTCCAGCACATTTAAACCAAAAGAATTCACAAAATCCTATATTAGCATTCTTGACTATTGTTTTGCCTTCTTCGCCTATAGCTTTTTCAATTTTTCGTAATGTAGATTTTTTTTGGTCAAATGCACCACAATTGGCACATCTAGATTGCTTAGCAGCTTCTATGGTTGTATTCCAAAGTTCTGCTTTATCTTCCCAAAACTTTTTTGATCCTTTTTCATCATCTGGATTCAATGGTCCGTAACTATATTGTTTAACTGTATTATTTCTGTTCATTGTGTTTAAATCTAAATCAGTAATAGAATCTTCAGCTTTTGTTTTAGCTTTCTTTTTTGTTAATTCTTCTTGTTTAGATATAGCAGCAGGTGTATTGTATGAATCTTTTGATTCTAAAATTACATCTTTTATGACAGTTTTTAATTTCATATACTTTATTATAAATATTACTTTTTCTTTTTTCCTGACTTCATATTAGCACACCAATGATACATTTTACCTCTTTCGCCACCATATTTTTTAGCTTTACGTCTTAGACTTGAAATAGAACCTTTACATGAAGCTCCTGATCTTTTAACACGACCTGGTCGACTCTTTCCTTTTCGTTTACCATCTGCAAAGTTTTCTTTAGCTAATCGTTTGGTTTTAGCTTTTGAAGCTTCTTTTTTCTTTTTGATATATTCATATGCTGACCGAAGTCTTTTTTTCTTTTCTGGATCTTTAGTTCTTTTAACTGCTACACGAAGTCTTTGATGTATCAAATTAATTATTTGTGATTGGCGTTTATGAGACTTTGATTTAAATGATGCTTTATTAAGTGTATCTGAAACATCTGCCCGAGTTTTAAATTTAACTGAAACAGTATCGCTTGGATTTTCATCTGTATATAATCTTCTTCCAGATCCTTTTGGTTTTTTGCCTGTGCCTTTTTTAGGATCTTCTCTTAGTTTAGGAGTATTATCATGTCCACACTTATGACACATATATAAATCATCTCCACCATCTATTATATTCCAATTCCAAGTACAATTATCACAATGTATTTTTTGTCCTATTACAATTTCTTTTACAGGAGTATATCCAGTTATATCATCATCTTCTTTTTCTTCTTCATCTCGATCTGAACTAATTGAATCCATTGGATGTTTACCAGGCCCTTTTTTAAAATCTGTTTTGTGATGATGTCCTGTGCCATATGGTCCTCCATAATCAGAATAATCATGTTCTTTACCAAAAGGACCTTGGAAGTCTTGTTCGTCTATACTAGGAGTTAGTTGTATTAATGTTATATCTTTTTCTAGATCACTTAGTTTTTCTAAATGTCCTGAATTACGCAATGATTTAAATGCTAAGTTTTCTACAGAATATTCTCCTTCTGTTTCTAATCCTGTTTGTCTTAACTGTTTTAATCGAGCTTTTAAATTTTTTATTTTATCTAATAAATTATCTTCATATGGATCTAAATGATCTATTTCATACTCATATGGTTCTGCTTTTTTATCAATTGCATCATCTTCAACAGAAACAATATCTGAATTTGGTTTTTGTACCCAATCATCATTAAACAATGAGTATACTCCTGTTGATGCGTGTGGCTCATTTGCATCTTGTGCATACAATTCCACATTCATTCCTTTAAATTTTATAGGATATGTATTGTTCCAAAGACTTTTTTTAGCTTGCATTAATTCACGAACTAAAATATCATTGTCATTTATATCTTTATAATTAATAATTAAATGTAAATCAATGTCAGAATGTTTTGTCCAATTGTAATTTGCATTACTTCCTGTTAATGTTACGTCTTTTACTTCTACATCAACACCTAAAAATTTATAAAATGCTCGAGCAATTTTTAATAACTGTAAACGTAGTTTTTTATTAAATACGCCATCAGTCCATAATTTTGGATTTAATTCACTTTGAGTTTCGTACTCATTAATCATGATTAATCATCCTTTTTATTTTTTGCTTTAACATAATTAAGGATTGGTTTTAATACTTCTGGATCTGTTGTTTGTCCTTTTACATATAAAAGTTTATCTTGATCTGTATCTCCAGGTAATTCATTCCACATCTGATCTGCTATTTCTAATTGATCTCTAGTAGCAAGACCGTCTTGAAGATTTATTCCTATGAATCTTAAAGTTCCAGCCATATCATAAACATAATTTCTAAATCCTTCCGCAGTAGTACGTCTTTTCTTTCTACTTTGTTCATCACTAAATATTTTAAACAACGTATAATAGACAAGAGCATTTCCTTCTGATCCATACCCACCAGTATCAATTCCAAATTCTCTATTAAGAGCTTCACTAACTTCATTATACATAATGTCTAATGTTTTTGGACCTAATGCAGACCGTAATACTTTTGCAAATCCTCCTGCAGAAGTCATTGATCGAAGACCTTGAGTAAACTGCGATCTGAAGTAAATATTAGGATTGTTCATCATAGCTTTAACAAATAGATTTCCATCTTGTATGGCAACTGGTATTAGTTTTTCTAGTCCGTAATCACTTACTTTAGGGTTTTTTAATAATGTTCTTGCAAATTTTTTATTTAATCCTAATTTTGCTAATGCATCTGGACTTAATGTTCGTAATATTGTTTTTACTGCTTGCGGATCTTTTGCTAAGTCTTCTTTAATTTGTTTTGTTATCCAGTCGTTAATTAATCTGACTCGCTTAGGTGGTAATCTATAAAACATTTGTAAACTATATCTAGCGAATCTTCCTGTAGGAAGTATTTTAGTTAATGGTTTTATTAGTTTACCTAACCATGTTGATGGTTCAGTAACTGCTTTAGCTGCAATACCTTTTGGAGCGTCAAATCTACTAACAGTGCCAGCTTGTCGCTTAATAGCTTTTTTTAGATTAGCTAACGCACCAGATGCTCCATCTATAGCTTCTTTCATGAAGTTATATTGATCTTTACTTAACACTTTTTTAAATACAGAATCTGACTTTTTAATTTTTTGAGCTATAACATCTACAGCTTTAGAATTATCTAACCATTTTAAATCACCTGCATCTATAACATTTTTATCTACTAATTGTTGTAATATATTTTCAAATTGTTTAACCCCATCATCACCTTTTTTGAATAATGCTTTTGTAAATCCTAATTTGCTAAATTTACCTATTACTTCTCCGCCTACTTTCATTGCACTTTTTCCAAGTTTCATTGATCCTTTAGCGCCCCATTTAATAACAGATCCTACTACTGGAATAATTGCAACTAAAGATAATGCTGCTTCAAAATATCTGCCTCGTAAATAATATATGAATGCATTTACTGCATCAACAATATCTCCAATTACTGGAACAAATCCTACAATATCTAGTATTGTTTGTATGGTATTCATTGTTTTTTCAGTACCAATTGCTTTACCATCAGCATCAACTTGAAATTGTGGAGATTGACTAATGTCTAATACTATACCATATTTTTTATCTCCTGATAATGTTCCCATTAAATCACCTGAAACATTATATATTGTTATAACTTTTGGAGTTAATGAACTAACAACATCATTGCCTTTCCACCATGCAAGTCCAGCATAAACTCCCATTCCTGGATTATATCTAAAGAAATTTAAAAGACGTCTCCAATATTTAGATTTGTCTTCAATTTCTATGTCACCAGCATATCCCATTTTATTATAAAAATATGCTTTTCCAGTAGGATAAAAAATTATAGTTTCTGGTGCAGCGTTTGTTAATATTCCATCTTCGTTTGGAATATATTTTTTATAATCAGAACCAGCCGACTTTTTTAATACATTTTCATTTGGAACACGTATGTATGCACTTACAGACCATTTATGACTTTCCTCATTTCCATATCTAAATTTTTCTAACTTAGCTGAAGAAGCTCCTTTTGAATTTTGAGATAAATTAGCTAACATTTGATCAACTTCTGCTAAACTAGTTCCATTATCATCTTCTCCTTGCCACACATTAATTCCACTTTGTAATTCTTTTGGTTCATTAATACCAGGAGTATTTGGATCTGCATTACCTCTACTGGGAGGATTTTTGTCATATACTGAATCAGGTCCTATATATGCTATATGAAAATGTCCTCCGGTTGCATGTGGACTAGGATGTGTATATTCATCAATAAATTTAAAATCTCTACTATATTTTGATTTAAATTTTTTACATGCTGCTACAACTTTTGGAACTAATTTTTTATTTTTAACAACAAAGTCAATTGCTTCACCTGTTTGATGTCTCGAACCTATTTTTAAACGTTGATGAAAATTATCATTTCCTCCTGTTATAACAATTTTAGCTTCAGGTACTTCTTCTTTTAAAAATTTAAAAAATTTAGCAAATAACTTTGTAGCATGCGGTTGCATTTTACCGCCTGAATCTAATTCACTAGCTTTTTCATCATATCCAACATCATCTAATGTATTACGTACAACTGATGCAGTTTCTTTTATTTTATGATATTCTTCTGATATAAGTTTAGTTAAATGCTTATCTGCTTTAATGTTATTATATTGTCTCTTAACTAGATTTTCTACGTAGATTTTATTATTCATCAGTGCTATTCCAATTTATATATAAATATGTTTATTTCCAGAATAACTGTATTATTATAATACTAAACGCTAGTATTAATGACGTAGCTGTTTTTAAATTGATAGCTTCTCCTTTAAACATATATGTAAATATTGTAAAAACAGTTATTCCACAACAAAATGCAACAAACCTTCCTGGCCAAAATAATCCACCAAACCCAGAAATAGTACTTTGAGTTGCCTCCATAAATATATACGTTATAGGAATGCCTAATAATGCTATAGCAAATCTATATTTTTTCCAAGCTGGCCATAATATAGGTCCATTAAGTTGCATCCATACAACTATATGTCCTAATGAAAATAATAATATTGAAATAAAAATTAATCGATAGTTCATAACTTATTATAAGAAAAATTTTGTAAAGATCCTAATTATCTTTTACCGCCAAAATAAGCTACGCCATGTCCTTCATTAATTAATGTTTGTTGAACTGATACTTCTCCTAGAGTTTCAACATATAACTCTCCTAAACATCTTCCATACTTGCCAACACCATGTGATTTCAAAATAAATTTATTATCATTTGCTTTTAATATTTCAACGAGTCTATCTTTTGCAGCAAGTCCTCTTTTCTTTTCTTCTAAATCTCTTGTTCTAGATTCTGGTGTATTAATACCATAAAATCGTATTCTTGTTTTTTTCCAAGTATCAAAACCTAAATCTATTGTTGCATCTACTGTATCGCCATCGATAACTCTATCTAATATTGCATTATATTCAAACATTAAAATGCCTCCATTACAGTCTCGTCGACGAGAGTTTGAACATCTTCTAATTTAGCTTCCATTTGCATCATAATATTAGCTTGATATCGTTTTACTTCTTCTCCATGATTAAAAACTATAATAGTTGGAACTACTACTATTTTATATTTTGACTGAGCTTCTTTATTTTTTGCTATATCTATTTGGCCTACTTTACAATCTGACAATTTGCTTAACCAATTTACGCCATTTGCTGCATTCCATTCTGCATTAAATTGTATAACTTGAATTTGTGAAAAACATATTGTTGATAAAAATAAACTAATTAATGTTAAAAACGTTTTCATTGTTATCTCCCTTTTTCTATCAACTTATCTAGCTTCTCCTCTATTCTTTTCATATCTTCTTTAATTTCTTCAACATCTTTTTGTGTTCCCATAATAGTTTGACGTATTAATTGATCTTTCATATCAAATTCCATACGTGTTACATCAGGTGGTAAAGGTGCTGGTAACTCTTTTGCTTCTGCTATATCTGCTTGCAAGACAAACCACATACTAATTACTGTTGCCATTGCAGCTCCAATTCCAACTAAGCTTTTTATACTTACTCTAAAACCGGTATCTTCATTTAATTCTTTTGCCATTTTATTATCTCTTAAAATATTATGTAATTTAATCCTATACTAAAATCATGCCATTGTCTATTCCAATACTTATTATACTTTCCCTCTATAAATATACCTAAATGTTTATTAATTCGATTTCCTAGTATAAAACCTGCTCCAAAATCAATCCATGTTTGTTTTGGCGCTATAAATTTATGATAAGCATAATTACCTGTTTCTAAATGTATTGGCATAATACTTGCCCATGAATGCAACCAAAATGTTTTTGTGTAATGATAAAAATCATAACCAATGACCAAAGAATGATTCCATTGTTGTGGCAATTCTGATTTTTTTCTTTTAGTATAATCAGCTAATACTTGTGGTACTATATTTTGTTCCCAAATAATACTATTATCTGCTACTACTTCTCCATTTGGATTTAAATAATTTACTTCTCCATTTGGTAAAAATTCAACATTATAGCCTTCTTCAAGAGCTAGAGCTGTATAATGTAAACTTCCATTGGGTAGTATAAATTCTTCTAATGGATTGTAACCATATGGTTCCGAAATTCTTTGTACTAAACCCACATTCCAAGAAAATTTATTTCCCATTTTATGTCTATATCTTTGAGATGCTTCAAAATATTTTATATCAGCAAAACCTTGTTGTACATATTCTGTTTTTACAATCCATTTATCAGCTACATATCTTAAAAAGTGTTGTTGATCTAAAAATGTATTACCAAATCTTCTTTTCCAATCTACTTCAAATAAAAATTCAAATCCAGATACTCTACCTATTGTTGCTGCATCTGCATATGAATGTTCTTCTCCATTATAAAATACAGCTTGTCTATTTTCATATCCAAATCTAGCTATCTTTCTTACTCCAGCTACTATAGAATAATCAAATGGTGTTTTGTCCATTGTAGTTATTAATTGTCCTGTACTAACTGAATATTGTGTTACATCTGCAATACTATTATTGCCATTAAATGCTCCATAAAAAGTTGCAAATTTAACTGCCTTTTTAAATTGTCGATTGAAATCTTCAAATGTTTTCTTTTCTTTTTCAATACTTGTAGTTTCAATTAATTGTCCAAATACTATAGATGGAAATAAAATTAATATGTATAATAATTGTTTCATTATTGTTTAATTACCTTTCTAATATATGTTAATCCACCTACATGTACATGCATAAAATAAACTCCACTTTCTAAATAACTAATGTCGACTATTTTTTGATTAACTTCGTTTAAAACAATTTGTCCTGATAACGTATACATTGTAATTACAACTTGACTTACTCTTGAAGTTGCTATATTTAATTCTCCTGTAGTTGGATTTGGGTATACAACTACTCCTCCATTTGCTATTAAATCTTCTATACCGGTCCAAGTACTATTTTGATCGCAATAATCATATGTTGATTGACAACTAGCATCCCATTCTACACTACAACAATATGGATCTATATTTATCACCCACGCATAGCATTGATCATTTAACCAATATGGATTACCAGGTCCTCCAATACAGCCTGCATCATATAAACATGCGGTTGAATCTGTTACATTAGCAGTAGGATCATAATTGTAAGCATTAGGATCTGTACAACCAGGATTTGGTAATATACATGAACCATTATCGGTATTAGCTAATGGATCATAATTTAATGCGGTAGAATCAATACAACCAAATATAATAGGAATACAAGTACCATTATCAGTATTGGCTAATGAATCAAAATTAAACATGGTAGGGTCTGTACACCCATATATAAACGGTATACAACTACCATCATCAACGTTAGCATTTGGATTATAGTTATACATGGTAGGGTCTGTACAGCCCAATATTGGATATATACAGGTACCATTATCAACATTAGCATTTGGATCATAATTTAACGCCATGGGATCTGTGCATCCAAAATAAATACAACTGCCATCATCAACGTTAGCTAATGGATTATAATTAAATGATGTTGAATCCATACATCCTACAATAATAGGAATACATGAGCCATCGTCGACCGTTGCAGTAGAATCATAGTTAAATGCTAAATTATTGGTACAACCATAAATTATAGGAATACATGAGCCATCATTAGTATTTGCTGCAGGGTCATAATTTAATGATGTTGAATCTGTACAACCATATACTACTGGTTCGCATGAATTACCACAATTAGGCAATTCAGAATATTTAGGCCAAAATGGATCTTCAAATGGCTGTAAAGCTCCTAAACCATTATTAGCAAATGGATTTAATCCTTCAGCTAACAAAGTATCTCCAAATTGGTTTTTTAATACAAATGAATTATGCCATGTTTGAAATTCTACTTCTTCTGGTACTTGTTGTGGTCCTTGAACTTCAAAATAATATATTTCTACTGGATAAGCTGATTCTAATGGTATTTGAAATGTTTGACTATAATTTCCCGGTCCCATTGTGTATGACCACAAATTACCATTTTGACTAACTCCTAAATAAGAACCACCCCAGCCATCTCCCGCTCCATCATTTATAGTTAAAGTGTAATCACAAACAGGAACAAATTGTTGCATTGTAGCTGCAGGGTCATAATTAAATGCCAATTGGTCTGTACATCCAAATATATGTGGTGTTAAACAAGAACCGTCGTCTGTATTAGCAGCTGGATCAAATTCTTGATACATTGGATCTGTACACCCTAATATAGTTGGCACACCTCCACATGCACTCCCATATAAAGGCCCTGAATACCATACATTTCCAAAGTTTCCATTTGGTACTCCTGGTTGTAATGACCATATAGTATCACCATCACAATTATATATAACAACATTACCATCAATGCTTCCTCCAGAAGTAGTACCACCTAAACCATCTCCCCATGTATCATTAATAATAAATTCAACCCCTAAAGTATCGATACAAACTGTATAAGTATATGTTTGTCCTACATCTTGAAAATTATATTCTCCTACTGGTGCTTGAGCTGGGAATCCTCCATCAGATAATGAAACTAATGTCCATGATGTTTCGCCTGGCCAGTTATCTAATGTTATTTCAATTGTTATTTCATGATCAATAGGATCACAACTAGTTGTATTACTGCAAGATCCATCATCTGATGTTGCCCATGGATTATAAGATATTTGATTTGGATCTGTACATCCAGGTATACAAGGATAAGGTGTATGCCATATAGTATCTGATGTTAAACCACTTGTATATTGTAGTACTAAATAGTGAGGAACATCCCAATTTGGAGGCATTTGTCCATTACCTGCATGAACTGTAAAATTATTATATCCATTAGAAGAAGGCCAAATACCAGGATATGTATAAGGACCTGCACCATCTACGTTTCCATATTTAACTGCATTTACATCACATCCATTATCTTGAGGATCAGTAAACCATTCAAAAACAATAGCTGCTTGGTCACCCCAACACATTTGCCATGTGCTATCATTTAAAAATCCATTACAAGGAGTTGGTGGACAAGGTTCATTACCACATACATTAAAACAATGTGTTAGTCTAAATTCTCCAGTATTAGTATAAGTACCATTATCAAGTAATTCTTGTGGTACTAATACTTCTCTTACCATTCCTCCTGCTAACCCATAATTACTTGGGTCATCCAAACAACTAGTATCTGCATTTCCTCCGCCTTCCCATAATGTATAAGGCAATCCGTTTAATCCGAATGATGTTACCTTGAATCTATAAAATACATCTATGTTTTGATTTGCTGGATGTGTTATATTGATATTTTTTTTCCATATACCATTACCTCCAATATCTTGCATTGGGATATCAACCCAATTAGCAACATTTGTTTGTACAAATACTTGTGCTGAATTAGAATTAGGTACATTACCTATAACATCGTTTAGATCTAATCTAAAAGTTACTGGGGCTGTTGTTTGTGTAAAATTAACAGTTGAGAATAAACTTAATATAGTTATTAAAACATACTTAAATATTTTCATCTTCTTCGCCTAACTCATTTGATTTACCAAATATTTTACCTGCTTCAGCAATACCGAAACTACCTAATGTTATCCATAAAAACGAATTATATATGAATTCATTTACATGTAAAGGTTGCCCCATATATCCAGTAACAATATCTGCAATTGCAAATATAACCATTACTGCAAATGCAGCAAATCCAACTACATTTTTTTCATTTATATCATTATCGTCTTTAAACATGTCTCTAAAGGCCATAATTTTCTTTCTTACATTTAATAATAACCTATTCATACAAAAAACCTTTTTATTATATATTTTTTAACATTTCTACTAATTCTGGTTGCGGGAAACAATCAAATTTGTCTTTTCTTACATTTGTATGTGTCCATAAACCAAACTGTCTTGCATAATACGCATCTTCGTTAAATTCAAATGCGTCTTTTGGATGAACTCCTTCTTTTAATAATTTAGGAAGTCCATTCATTAAATCCATTTTAGGATAAATATCTTTAAGATGTAAAATAAGTAATCGTAAACTTTCAATTTGTTTATCGGAATAAGCATGCCAATATTGATGACCTCTAAATTTATATCCTAAATCACAGACGTATTCTGGTTTGACTTCTGTATTAACATATGTGTAATACTTATCGCCTTTCTTTTTAAGATATCCAAAATTGTTTAATTCTACACCTCCAGAAAATTTTGATATTGCAAATTTGCCAACTTTTCCTAAGTGCCAACCTACATAATTATTTGGGAAACATTCAACAACGACGCCATCATATTTAGCTTCTTTACCTTTTACATTGGTACCGCCTATACAATATTGTGTAGCTACTCTACCTCTTTTGTCACGATTCCAATTATTAATAGTATTATAAGGATTATCCCAACCAGCTGTATGATGAATAAAAAATCCTAATGGTTCTATTTTACCATAGTCCCTTACAAATTCATCTCCATCTAAATAAGCTCTATCTATTTCTAAGCCACCTTTAGTTGTATATTTACCTAAACGTTCTAGTTTGTCATCACGATCTGTTGCAGCATTCCAATCAGTGTCTGATTCATCAGTATCAACTCCAATTAATATTTCCCATGTTGCAGAACCTACTAATCCATCTGAATCCAATCCGTTTTGTGATTGAAATTTCATTACAGCTAATTTAGTAGCTCCTCCAAATATACCATCTGCTGGTAACCCTAATGCTTCTTGAATTTGCTTAACTTTTGACCCTTTGGATCCGTGCTTTAATAACATATTTACCTTTTTATAAATAAATATGTTAATCTTTCATAAACAGTTTAATAAATTTGATATAGATGCTCTTCTTTTATATCAGGATTTGATATTTTAATTTTTTCTTTCGATCGGTCAATATACTTATTAATTTTTATTTTAAAAATATCGTGTTCATACAATCCAGGTTCTGCAGTATTTTCTATAACATATTGAATCTTTGATATAAAGTTCATAATGTGGTCTGTTGTGCATTTTGATATGTCAAATTCTATAATAACATCATCATCTTGTACATCATCATTTAAAACAAATATTCTATCTTCTGCAGAAGTTTGATTATACATATAACTATATGTTTTCCAATCTTTATCTGAAATAGAAAGTAATTTATTTGCTGGTATATGCATTTGATCATATACTGTTTGTGCTAATGGTATAATACTTTCTTGATTAACATATATTTTATGAAATGCAGATTCTATATTAAATAATGTATGCAATGTTTGTTCATTACTAATATTATGTACGATTGCAGATATATTATATGATTTTAATTTATTTGTATTATGTTGAAATTTACCCCATTTTCTAATTATACGATGCATTTCAATATAATCTGCTTGATTTTGTAATTGTACTCTTTCTTGAGCTGCTTTATTTTCTTTGTTAAACCATTCTGGTCCTCGACTCGATGTGCAAGTAAAATGATATACTAAAGCATTCCATGTTTGTTTAATTTTAACATCATTCAATACTAATCTTATGAGTATATCACTGTCCTCTCTAGATCTTCTATATAATGTGTTATGTCCTCCTATAGATAACCACACATCTTTGTACAATGTAAATGGAGCAAAGAAATATTCTGTTATTTTTTCTTCTTTTATCGATTCAGCATATTTTGTAAATTCATTTAGATTAAACTTACTTGGATCTGTACCAAAGTCATATGTATGCTTTTCTCCTGAATTTCCGTGTAGTGGTGGTTCAATTCTTGTAGAACATAAAATCATATTATTTTCTAAGTTCTTTAATATTTCAACGTCATAATTTTTGCATATAACCATATCAGATTGTAAATAAGAAACAATTTCATTAGATGCAAATTTAAACATTTCATTTATATTTCTAGCATATCCATAACATATTGGAAGATTATTTTTTAAAATTTTTAAATTAGAAAATGTTTCTTTTTGTGTTAATAACCATTCTGTAGTATTTTGATTATCGCTATCAACAAATACAATGATTTCATGTGTTTTGTCTTTAAGATTATGTTTTAACGAATCAAATAATAATTTTATATGATTTAATTCATTTTTTGCTGTATTAATACAAAAACTAATTTTTTTCATTTAACTCCTTTGATATAATCATTTCTTTGATACCTTGTTCTAATCCTTTAAAATGTTCAGGCTTAATAAAATCAATATGATCTGGTTCGGCTGTATATGATTTATCTAAACCGTCTTTATTATGTATTGATATTATTGGGTCTTTCTTAATTAAATTTTGTTGAATTATTTTTGCTACATCTGATAGTTTAAGTTTTTTATCATACACACAATTAATTTCTTTAAATTTAGAATCATTATTAATATAGTAGTTAATTAATTGTAATAAATCGTCAATATAAAAGAAATCAAAATATCTATCTCTATGTATTGATATATTACAATTTTTAAAAACTCTATTGATACTATTTTTTATAAATCTATTATTATTTTCTAATGGTCCAAAGCAACCAAATAATCTTAAATTATATACATTTTCAATAACTTGAGCTGATCTTGTTGTAATATATTTTGACATTCCATAATAATCAGTAGGCGGATTTGGAGGATTTAATAAATCACGTTCACGTACTTTATCAATATTATTTTTAGTATTATATTCAGCTCCAGATCCAAATATAATAATTCTATCAACTAATCGATTCATATGTAATATATTGAAATCTGCTTTCAATGTTTCAGACATTGTCCATATCGAGTCTTCGCCTGGATGTCCTTTTACAGCTGTATGTATTATTATGTTAATTTTATTTTTTCTAATAAATTCTGTTAATGCATCTCTATCTGTAACATCTAATGTTTTTCTTGATGTCAGAAAAATATTATATTGATGCATCAATTCTGATGTCATTATGCTTCTGCCAATAAATCCATTGGCTCCTGTAACTAATATATTCATCGTTTTAAATTTAAATAACTTGGTTTTCTATTATATAAGAATTCTTTACATACATGATTTTCTAAATGTTTAGGTTTATGTAATTTTATATTTTTAAAATTAGAAAGAAGTTGTATATCTTCTTCTGCCCAATGAGAAAATCCTAAATATCCATAATCTTTATCTCGCCCGCCACCAACTAACTTAACTGGAATTTGTTCATGATGTAAATAATTTCTTAAAAATTCAAATGGCCTGTAAAGCAAAAATGGTGTAATTGAATATACAACTGGAATTTTTCCTTCCATAGCCATTCCTACCGCAGATCCAATCATTAATTGCTCTGCAGATAATACGTTATGAAATCTATCAGGATAATCTAATTTAATACGATCCCACAATCCATAACCTAAATCGCCTGTAATTAAATGGATGTCTTCATTTATTGACATTTCATCATACAAAAATTTTGCAAATTGTTTTCTCATATAGCCAACTCCTTTGTTAATTCATAATCTTCTTCACTCATAATATGATAATGAGCGTTTAATCCTTTCAAAAACGGATATTGATTTACTGTTGTATATTCAATATGAATCCTAGGCAAAAATACTTTTAATCTATCAACTAAATATTTTGTATCTACTTTATCATATGCAGCATATCCATTAACATTAACATACACTTCAATATTAGATAAATTTGATTCTTGTATATATCTTAATGATTCCCATATAGATCCTTCTGCACATTCACCATCACTTATTAAAACATATACTTTTTTATTTTTGTTTGCCATGGCTCTGCCAACTGCAACAGTTATACCCATTCCTAAGCTACCTGTTGAACAATATATTCCATTTGCTTCATCACGATGTGGATGCCCTCCGTGTCTTTTAAACAATTCTTCTGCATCTCTTCCTTCATATTTTTCTAATACAACATACAATGCTAATGCAGCGTGTCCTGAAGAAAGTATAAATATATCATCTTTGTTTTTTGTGTTATATATCTTGTCAATTATTTCAACAGATGAAAGATAACTTCCTAGATGACTTAATTTATTTTTATATGCTATTTCTACTATTCGTTTTTTTAATTTATTCATAAATCTGTCCTATGTTTAAAAATCATATAATGATTCCAATCTGTTAAATGTTGATCTGGTAACATACTTTCACTATCTAATCTTGGATATTCAGCTGTTTTTAAATTGGATCCATAGATTCCTTGAAGTGCAAATTTATGAGTATATAAAAAATATACAAAATTATCAAAATCAAACAACCCTCTATATACCCATTGATGTGCCATTCTCCAATTTGGATTACTTATAAAGTATATTGAATCTTTATTCGTTAATTTAAATATTGTTTGAACAATTATAGAAGGATTTAAAACATGTTCAAGAAAATCATTTGTTATAACTAAATCATACTGAT
>Ga0209645_1000451_pt1 | contig 21245 bp, 23 predicted proteins | sample ETNvirenome_6_30_FD_184070 | JGI IMG/M metagenome (GOLD analysis project Ga0209645, IMG submission 184070) | Marine viral communities from the Pacific Ocean - ETNP_6_30 (SPAdes) (version 2) | ecosystem: Environmental > Aquatic > Marine > Oceanic | place: Pacific Ocean | collected 2013-06-19
TACGTTGTAGCCATACCATTGATTACCTTTACCTGTATTTAATACAGAAGATAATTTATATATGTGGCTAAACGATGGTGGAGTATATGGACCATTCTTACCATCTAAACTAATAGACTTCATCATGGAATTCCACTTCCTGCTAATCTTACCCTGTGATGAGCTCATTGAAATCATCGCAGTTTCAGAACCTCTATCACTTTTAATAATTACAAAGTGTTGGCCAACAGTTAAAATGTAGTTACCATTTTGTAATCTGTCTTTACCATCAGGTCCTTTTGTAGTTTTGTCTAGAATATCCGAAGTATCTGGATAGATCTGTTCAGGTCTACCTGAACCTGTACCATAGTCTGCCCATTCTTGGTATTCTAATCTGTAGTAACATGGAATTACAAAAATTCCTTTGTCACCATCATATAACTGTTTCGTAACAGTGTTTAAGAACATACCAGGTTCTGCACCTTCTACGTAATTTTGATTACGCTTCTGTGCTTCTGCTGATCCGTTCTGTAAGAGTTTAAGAATTGGTGGAGCCAGACTATCTGTCTTCACATTCTCAAAACCCATTTGTGCATCTGCTTCGAATAAACCTGCAGATGGTAGGTTGTCTTTTTTAGTGGTCACTTGTTTCGCGTCACTCATTTCTAGTTTCTCCTTGTTATCTTTGTTTGGTTACCCTCAAACGGTTTAAACAGGTCAGATGGAACGTCTTGTCCAGACTCTAGACGCTCCCTGACCAGTGCTTTAAGTGTCATAGGATTTACACCAATCTTTTGAACTGGTTCAAAACCTTGACCCTTTGCAAGGTCAGCATATGCTGCTGCCTTGTTATCTTCGCCACGACCAAAGGTAACAGTAATGTCATTTTTAATAACATCACCTAGACCGTTGTTACGAAGCCATGTAAAAGCTGCTTCCTGTTGATCTTTAGGAATAGTAGCGCCGTAGATTTTTTTTATCTCTACTTGTTCACCATCTTTCAGCTTTAATTTTGTTATCTGCATATCGTCCATCATTGCAGGTATTTCTATCGATGAAACTACTTTTGCTTTCTCTTTTAATTTTTTAAGAGACTCTTCTGCGTTTGCAATCTCATCTTCTAAATTTTTTAATTCTATAACTTTGTCTGATAATCGTTTAGCAGAATCTATCTGCTCCACCGATTGCATTCTATCGTTTTCAAAATCTATTTTTGTCATAACTTTCTCGCTTTCTTACATATAGGTTTATAATATATTTGTCAAGTGCTATATAAATTTATTTTTACAGGGTAGTATTTCCTCTCTTGTTTATCCCATTTTAATAGGTTGTATTTTCCATTTGTGATATCTGATACGATAGAACAGGCCACACCAATTATGGCAGGATCACCTGTAAGTAGTAAATAATCTGTTTCTTTATATTCTTTTAATTTTTGTTTTAAAGTTTGTATTACATAAGAAGGACTCAAAATGATCTGTGAGTTTTCTGGTAGTAAAACTTTTAAATCACCAAACTCAGTGGCACCAATAATATTAATTTTAGGTGTTCCTACTTTAGTTCCCGGTATGTCTTGTATAACAAAGACTGTTGCCATTAGTAATATATCCTTCTTGACATTTAATAACACATAATGTATATGCTTCCAATAGAAAGTTAAAATATATTATGCATTACAAATATAAAAGCAAGCCTTTTGCTCATCAAGAAAAAGCCCTTGAAATGTCATGGGATAAAGAAGTATTTGCGTACTTTATGGAGATGGGTACAGGTAAATCAAAGGTATTAATCGATAATATTGCTATGCTTTACAATGCTGGCAAGATAAATGGTGCTTTAATTATTGCACCAAAAGGTGTGTATAAAAACTGGTTTGACTCAGAAATACCAAATCATATGCCTGATTATATACCTATAAAAGTAGGTCTTTGGAAAACTAATCCAAATGCAGAAGATTTAAAACCTATGTTTTCCACAGGCGCTGAACTTCATATATTAATTATGAATGTTGAAGCCTTCTCTACTAAAAAAGGTATGCAATTTGCAGAAAGATTTTTAAATAGTCACAACACTTTAATGGGTATAGATGAGTCTACAACAATAAAAAATCCTGCTGCTAAAAGAACTAAAAATATAGTTTCTTTAAGAACTCTTGCAAAATATAGAAGAATACTTACTGGCTCACCAGTTACTAAATCACCTTTAGATTTATTTACTCAATGTTATTTTTTAGATCCATATTTACTAGATCAATCATCTTATTATGTTTTTAGAACTAGATACGCAATATGTAGAAAAATAAATGTGTCCGGCAGATCTGTAGAAATAGTTGTTGGATATAGAAATCTAGGAGAGTTATCAGAAAAATTAAAACCTTTTTCATATCGTGTATTAAAAGATGATTGTTTAGATCTACCTAAAAAAACATATATGAAAAGATCTGTGGATTTAACAGAGGAACAAAAGAAAGTTTACAAACAAATGAAACAAGAGGCTATTGCATTTTTAAATGGTAAGATGGTTACGTCTGCAACTGTAATTACACAGCTTATGAGATTACATCAAATAACTTGTGGTCATTTTAAGTCTAATGATGGTGTAGTTCAAGATCTTAAAAATAATCGTATTACACAACTTATGGATATACTGGATGAGGTCGAAGGCAAAGCTGTAATATGGGCTCATTATAGACATGACATAGAAAAGATTGTAGAGGCTATATCAAAAAAATATGGTGAAAATACAGTAGTTACATATTATGGTGACACAACAACAGATGATAGACAAAAAGCAATTAAAAAAATACAGGATAAAAAATCACCAGTTAGATTTATAATTGGCACACCACAAACAGGTGGTTATGGTATTACACTTACAGGTGCATCAACAATGATTTATTATTCTAATGGTTATGACCTTGAAAAAAGACAACAATCAGAGGCCAGAATAGATCGTATTGGTCAAGAAAAACCTATGACTTACATTGATATTATTGCAGAAGATACTATTGATACTAAAATTGTTAAATCACTTCGTAATAAAGTTAATATTGCTACGGAGATTATGGGTGAAGAATTAAAAGATTGGATTTAATTCATAAACAAATTAAACAAACCTACTAGTGTTAGTATAGTTGTAAACGCACCACCAACAATCCAATAAATTACAGTGTCAGTTTTTCTTTCTAGCTTTCCTACGTCTTGATGTAAATGATCTATTTGTCGTTTAAAACCTTGCACATAACCATATAAAGATACTAAATGTTCGCCAGTTGTCTTTGGTGGTTTTCCGTTAGGCATAATTATTAAAAAGTATCGGCACCTAAATCACCTAGATTGCCGCCTCCTCCATAAGATTGTTCAGAAGCAAAAGATTCAGCAGCTGACGATCTGCCACCACCACCGTCAGGGAAGTTGTCATCTGCGCTACCGCCAGGTTTTTCAGGAGCTGCCATGATTCCAAAGTCTGCAGTTATGTCTAGTCTACCTTTTCTTCTATCTTGAAAGTTTTTAAATGCATCTAAAAGATTACCGCCTAAAAGACTGGCTATACCAGCAACAGGGCCACCAGCCATTGTTGCTAAAATTGTTCTAGGTGTTCTAAATCTTGGATCAGTTGCAAAATTTTTTGCTTGTGAACCAAGATTACTTATTAAATCTAATATTCCTTTTCTTTCATTATCTTGTTTTACAAACTCATCAAAAGTGTCAGCTTCTTCATTTATTATAGTAGGTTGAAAATTAAAATTAGGGAAAGTTATATCTGGTGCCTTTTGTTTAAGGGTATTAAAAAACATAGGATCATCCAAGACATTCTCGTCAAAATAACTAAATGCATCTCCTAAATTATATCTCATTGCCATTATACAAGCCCTCTATTTTTAAGTGTAATCATCTTCTCTTCCTCAGATAATAACGCTTGCTCTGTCATAGTCAAGCCTGTTTGAGTTATTGGAGCAGATCCTGTTCCTTGTACTATTGCTGTATTTGGCATAGGTTGATCTGGTAAAGGTGGTATCATACTAGTTTTTTGTGGCTCCTCTAAAAGATATTTTTGTTCATCAATTATGAATTCTTGATTTAATTTTAATTTAAATAAGTCATCTTGTATTTTTTCTAATTGTCTTAAAACTCTTCTGTTTAAAGGATTAGGTATATTTTTTTCTTCAGATTCTTTTTCATAGGCTGCTATAACGTCAGAACTAACACCAAAAGGTTGAAATTTGTTATTTTCTATAAAACCATATAATGTAGATGCATTTCTATCAGCAAACTCTTCTTCTATTTTTTTATCCCTTAAACCTAAAACTTTTACAGCGTCATACAATCTACGCATTTTACTATATGTTTCATACCTTTGTTTATTTGCATAGATATATTGTTTTATAATTTTATTTATGTCTGTTACTGGATCACCACTTCTAGTATCTTTATAAATTAAATTACGTTCATTACGCTCGTTTCTTTTAAATTCTTGTATTCTAAAATTTAATGTTTTTTCAAGGTTAAGTGGCACTTCTCTAAACCCAAAAAGACCCATTAACTCACTAGGCACTTCGTATTTTTCACCTTTTACAGTTTCGTCTAATATAGCTTTATATAATCTAAACACCTGCTCTCTAGAACCTGGAGACAGTTCTTTAGTTGCATATTTAAAAGCTTCATAAAATTTATCGCCCGGAGACATTCTTTCATTCCATATTTGTCTACCTTCTTTTGTTCTTCCGTCTCTTGCAAAAATATCTAACACAACACCTGCCCAAATTGATTCTTGTACAAAAGGCTCAAACACTTTTGCTGTAGCTTTAGTCATAGCATCTAATAACTGCGGAACTAAAGGCGCATTTGGATTTCTTTGCACAACTGCTAATGTGGTTTGCACTGGTTGGATCATGGTGTCATAGAAAAATCCGTGACTAAAATCTATGTATTTGTATTTACCATCTTCATAAATAGGTAGAATTGTATTATCTTCTGACCAGGTAGGTAATACTTCTCTTATAGCAGACAATTGTTGTCTTGTTATTCCGTATAAACCCCTAAATGTTTCTACTAATAATGGTGGTAAAGTAGCATAAGTAAATGCTTGACCTACTAAACTATTATAACCAATTTGTTTTCTTACAGGATCTTTAATTTCTTTTAACGCTCTTGCAGTTGTGTTTACACCTGTTCTAAAAATTTCTGCAGGGAAAGCTGCGAAACTTCCAAGTGGTGAACGTCTAACACTTTTTACAAAATCAGAAACATAAGCATAGTTTGGCACAGTTTCTCTTACAATCTGCGCTGCTTCTTTCATAATCTCAAGATCAGAGGGTTTTGTTCTTTGTGTTATAACTTTACCATCTATGCCTTTAATACCATTTTTAATTGCATTTTCAAAAGCAGTATCTAATTTGTGCGCCTCTGCTAAAAAGTTATAAACTCTAAATACATCATCTTCCGCAGTATATAAGTCTTGCGCGACATCATACAGTCTTTTAAATTTACGTGTACCAGTATTTAATATTTTATTAAAAAATTGATCAGCTCTCATGTTATTTGTTCTAACTTGCGCTATATCAGAAAATATTCCCTCTAATTCTCGTCTAATTATATTTTGATTTACAACACCTTCTTCTAATAAAAATCTATATAGGCCTTGATCCTCTGGCATATTTCTAAACTTTGGATTACCTGTCAGTCTATACAATAATTGTGGTTGTGTGGCTTTTACAGATCTACTGATAAAGTCAGCTACTTTAACAGGTGGTATTAAAATATTACCTCTATGTATTGTAGTAAACATAGAAGAAAAAAAGTTTCTCATGTGTGTAAAAGGACCTAGAATAGTTTTTGCAGCTTGTGACAAACCTTTTGGTATTAGCATACCTATTCTCCAAGCTAAACTTCTTGTAAGAGGACTACCTACTACAGCATCTCCAACTCTTATAGCTTCTGCATAAGGTATGGTTGTAAAATAACCATCTAATGGACTTTTGTATATTGTATCAGGTAAAGCTGTTTTTAAACTTAAAGGTGTGGATGTTATTCTTTGATTAGGTAAATTAACAAGAGCCGAGTTGTAATCTTTAAAAAATATTGGTCTACCTATTTTACCAGCATCTCCTCCAGCTTTTAATTTTTTTGCAATGTCGTCTGAGCTTTTTAACAATTCACTATAAAATTTATCTCTACTTATTACCTCTGCCATTTCAGACATAACATTATATATACCTTTTTGTGCATCTCTATATTCACCAAATAAATCTTTAAAAGCATTTAAGTCTGATTTTGTTTGTATTAATCCACCTTGACCATCAGGTTTAAATTTACCTGTAGTAATATATTTACCAATATTTATTCTTTGAACTGGTTTATTTGCTAAAGCACTTAGCGTGCCTATATCAAATACTAATGAGTTTGTGGCTTTATCTTTAAATGCATTTTTAGTTATGTCGTTTACTAATTTCATAGCAGTTTCATCATCCAAAGTTTTATTATTATTTCTTGCATATTTTTGTATAACTTTTACAACTGAACTCATGCTTTCAGATGTAGGCACATAACCATTAAACAAACCTCTATTGTCATCAATTATTCTATAGTCAACTGATAAAGTATTTTTAACTCTTTCATTTAATATTTTATTTAATTTTTCAGAAGCTCCAAAAACATTTTTACTTGAACTGATTAAAGTTTTTAATCCTGCTACTGTATTTCTAAAAGCAGTAGAATCATTTATAATGGCTTGCACATTGCTTTTAGGTACACCTAATTTTTTTAAAGACTCTTGAAACCTATTCAATGCTGGTTTTGAAAAACCAGGAAATATTATTTCTTTTTTCTTTACTATATCATCTGTAGATTTAAATAAAAACTCAGATATAGTTTTTGAAAAAGTATCTGGGTCTTTTATTGCTAGAGCTGCGCCTTTAGTTGCTTTTGATATTTCTCTTAATCTATCATCAAAATTTCTAGATGCATCTTTAGCTAAAACTTTTATTGCAGATTTTTTACCCTCTAATTTTTGTATACCATCAAATAATTCTTGTGTCTTATTACTTCTAGATCTAAAAGGTTGACCAACAAATCGATCTACCCATCTCTCTAACATACTATCACTGTATGCAAGATCTTTACCTTTTTGCACAAGAAGTTTACCTATTTTACCTGTCCCCACTACAAAAGGCACAATTGGAAAACCTAACTCTGATCCAAATTTTAATCTATTTAATAGTTGTCTTTGTGCATCATCAGCACCTTGTTCTCTCTGTTCTCTGTCTAGTCCTGTTGGTAAAAAATCTAAAAAGTCCCAATCACCAAATGTACCAATATCTTCTATATTTGATACAATAAAACCACCGCCAACACCACCACCAACAGCAATACCTACAAACTTGTCTGTGCCTGTAATTTTATTTAAGTCATTGGCTTTTTTAATAGCTTTTGCTGCACCTACATTATTCGTGGTTTTAACATATCTACCACCTTTAATAGCATTTACTAATTGTCTAACTTTTTGAGATCCTGCTGTTATAACCGGTATGGCTGTTTTTTGTGCTATTTTACCTGCACCATATAGTTGACCAATAGCCTCTGTAATTTTACCAGCTGCAGTTTCTCTAGCAACTTCTTCAGCGGCATTTTCTATTTTACCTACAATGGTTTTATCAAAAGCTTCGTTAAATTGAGCTGTTAATGATTCATCTACAGGTATATTTTCGTCTCTAAATACATCAGCAAGTAAAGTTCCAAACGTAACTAATCCTTTTGGTATTTTTATACCAGAGCTAATTCCTGCACCTACTAAAGACTCTATAAGAGAAACATCCTGTTCTACCTCTTTACCCTGAACTTTATCTATCATTTTAATAATAGACCTTGCAGTCTCTTCAGTAAAAGTTCCAGTTACGTTATCTTGTGAGATAATACCTTTTTCTTTTAATACATTTAAACCTGAAGGCTCTTCTGTTTGTTCTTCATCTACTATTTGTAAATTTAATTCTTTGTCTTTTGGTACTTCTTCGACTTTATTTTCTTCTAATAAAACTTCTTCGTCAAGGACTCCAAAACCTTCTGGTAGTTTGAATGTATCAGACATCTAAACTCCTTTCAGTTCTATTAGTCTTCCTTTTGTATCATCATATATGAAGAATTTATTTTCTTCAATAATGAAGTATGCTTTGTTAGGTTGAAAATCGCTTTTATCTTCAGGTATTAAAGTTCGCACCTCATCTCCTGATTTAAGTTTTGCTTTTTCCCCTTCTTTATAATCACTGCCTTGATAATAAGGGTCTTGTTTATCTATGATATCTAATAGTTTTTCATTTTTTGTTATTTTTGGTATAGCGGTTTGAATTAAGTTTTGTTCTATTTCTGAATATTTTTTCTTACCTCCAAAACTTTTAACTGCGCCAAGTTCTTTTTTCAATGCTTTACCTGCTTGAAATGCTTTTTCTTCATCAGAAGTTTCCTTTTTAAACAATTGTGTCATAGCATATTGTTTATTAAATTCGTCTTTACTTAAACCAGAATATTGACCGTATTCTTTCCAAGCTTGTTCTGCTCCAGCTGATTTTGATTTGGATATTAAATTAGTAACTAATTTTCTATTTTGTAAATCTTTTAATTGTTGAGCTTTAACAGCAGTAGCTAAAGGTTTTTTAGTTGCACCTACAATTTCTTGTAATTTCGTGCCACCAGCAGATTCTCCACCTATTAAATTTTGACCTGTCTGTAATAAAAATTGTGTCAACGGATCTCCTAATGGAGAGGTTGGCCCTGAAATTGCATCAATTAAATTCATTTTACGTCTCACATCAGATACAATACCCTCATCACCCGGACCTAAACTATACATTCTTCTAGGCATAATACCAGTCATAACACCTTCCATGACTTCTCCACCTTTTCTAAACATTGGTCTTTTTAATACTCTGCTCATTACGTTATTTTAATCTGTTGTTGTGCTGGATTAATTAATCTGTAAATACCAGCTAATGTTGATGCAGTTCCTAAACCTGTTGCTAATGGTGATGGTGTAGCTGCCGGTGGTAAAATGTTTTCTCTACCAGGATATCCTGCAATTAATTGTGTAACACCAGAACCAAATTGTTGTGCTGCTTCTAATGGTTGTAACGCTTGTCTTGATGCAAGTTGTTGTCTGGCTGTTAACTCTTGTTGTGCTCTCGCTGCTTGCTGCGCGCCTAAACCTGTTAATGCTGAGATCTGTTGACCTAACAATGCAGGTGTTTGTTGTGCTAAACTTAAATTTCTAGCAAAGTCTGCTTGAGCTAAATTTTGTGCTTGTGCAAAACCCTGTCCTAATAATTGAGCTTGTAGTGCAGCTCTATTTCTATCTGATGCTGCTTGGAATTCTGCTCTTTGTACACCCTCTCGTCCTCCGCCAAATGCTCCTGCACTAACAGCTTGAGCTGCTAATGAAGGTAAACCTTTTGCAGCTTGCACGTCAAATTCTGCTAATGTTGTATCAATAACATCTTGTTGAAAAGGTGATAAATAAGATCGAAAAGCTGTAGGTCCTGTTAATTGTTGTGCTTGAGTTAAAAAAGGTTGAAAGCCACCAAGACCTGTTGCAAGTCCTTCTGCTTGTGTTGTTAATGCACCAGGTCCAGCAACAAACTGTGGACCCATAATAGTAGAGAGATCTGTGGTTTTAAAATCACCAATTGCTTTTGTTAGATCGTCAAGATATGTTTTTGCACCCGCTTCAATAAACTCTGCTGGGGCTGTTCTTACTACTTCTGCCATTATGCTTTTCCTCCTGCCTCTAATCTTTTCATAGTATCATACATTCTTTGTGCGCCTAACTCAACGTCGCCATCTCCTGCACCTCTTACGGCATCAGCTGTAAATACAAATTCATTGTTTGATAACATCGCTGGAATGTCATCTTCTTTTTCTTTTATACCAACTGGTTGTATAAATCCACCAGTATTTCTAAGATCTAATTCTTTTACACCAGCTTTATTTTGTCTAATTGGAAGCCCCTCGATACCCGCCGCTTGCACAGCATTATCGCTAGGAGTATCCATTTTACCACCCATAGCCTTAGAATTTTTAACTTGATCAATTTCTGCTTGTGATGCTCCAGTAATATCTTTAATTAACTCATCATCTGCTCCTCTTGAAAGCATATCTTTTATCATTTGAATTTTTTTATCAGCTCCTTCATCAAAACCCACTCTACCACCTACAGCATACTCTGCTGTGTTTGTTGTAACAAATTCCATTACTTCTGCTTCTGTTGCGTTTGGATTTAAGTTTCTATAATATTTTTCTAAATATCCTGATGGATCTCTAGCTAGTTCTGCTTCAGCTTGTTCTGGTGGCATTCCTAATGAATCTGTTAAAAATTTAGATACTAGTCCTAGTGTGGCTAGTTTAGTTATTCCTCCACCCTGACCGCCACCTGTTACTACACTCGCTAGTGAGCTTAAAGGTTTGTCAAAAAATTTAGCGAGAGGTCCTGATCTTGTTGGAACTTGCCCATAGTCTGCGACAGATTTTAAAATTCCTAATTTTTTACCAGTGGTTGCTAAATTTGCAAAAACATTACTAGGAGATAAAAAACTACCTTTTCCTAAAAATTTAAAACCAGTTCCTGCTTGACCTGCACCTAAAGCTCCAAGTCCTGCTGTACCTGCATATAACAATGCAGCTTTACCAAGATCAGACTTTGCAATTTTCTTTACTGTTTTACCAACTTTCTTAGCGGCTTTTTTAATACCACCTAATAATGCTTGCTCTCTGGGTACGATATCCATAATACCACCACCCATACGTAATTGTCTTTTCATCTGTCCTCTTGTTATTGGCATATTTAATTAAATCCTTGTTGGCAGGCTTGTAAATCCTGAATTTATTAATCTACTTGGTTTTAGGAAATAAATCAAGACTTGGCATAACCACCAAAACATCCCTCCTAATATCCTCTGGAGACACACCTTTTGTCTTCCAGTCTTCTTCATTTTTGTACTTTTCTCCAGTCTTTTTGTTAGTTATGGTCTCTATTATCTTTTCTGGTTTTAGTTCTTTCATTATGTGGTTACCTCTCTTGGCTGTATTTGTAATATAGAAGCTATAACGTGCAGCTCATTCGCGTCACTAGCTTGTACCTTTAATATCTCACTCTCCTCCACCACAAGAGGTTGAGTTAAAAGTTCAGTTGTCGTATTGGTTGCTATGGTCTTGGTTTTAAATAAACTAAACACATTACCAGAAGCATCGGTTAAAGTAACATCTAAATTACATCCAGAACCAGAATCGTTAGATACTAGTATTGATTTTACCAAAGCAACATTAGCACTTGGAGTTGTGTACAACGTTGTGTTGTCTGTTGATGTTAAATCTACCTTTGCGTTTACGAAACTATTTGACATTAATTTAAAAAGAAGTTTTCAGCTTCTACCTCATCTTTTAATTCTTGTTGAAACGTTGTATTTAATTTTTGTATAATAGCATCAAGATCTCTTACTTGTGCATCAGCCACGTCTTGTCTATATTCTTTACTAGGTCTTGTTAATATTTGTACTATCTTTGCCATTATCTTCTTCCATCCGGTTGTATATCTAATCTAAATCCACCAAGTTTCCAACTTTGCTCTGCAGCTGTATTTGCAACTTTTAAAGATACCGCTCTAGCCCTAGCTCTCGTATCAACTTTTTCCGTTGACGATGAGATTGTAAAAGGACCAAGAGCTGAACTTGCCTCAGTATTATTTGGAAAATTTCTTAAGTTTAATGTTATTTGTGTGTTACCTGTTTGTGATAAAAAGTCAGGAATAAATCTTCTAATCTTTGCAAAAAACTCACCATCACCACCTTGACTTATATCAAAGTCTCCTGATTGTATGTTAGAAGTTACGGCAGTAGTTGCGGTAGATGTAACTTGATCTGTGCCTGTTTCATGTTCATAATATATTGTACAACCGTCTGTATTACCAACAACATCATAAGAGTTGTTTGAGTCAGCATCATAATCTGTAGCGTGAGGTTTTCCAAAAACAGCAGAATCTTGCCACGTTGTTCTATCTAGTGTGCCCGTTGTCCATATTGGTCTTTGTGGTGAAGACTCAAAATAATTATATGTTACTACTCTGTCAACAACTGTTGATCCAGAAGAACAATAAAACCAATTAATTTCACCAAACAAATTATTTAGTCCAGCATTTATAAGTTGATTAGCTGTGGTGTTTAAATTATCAAAAACAAAATCTTCAACTAAACATGGTAAAGATTGTAGAGCACCAGCATATTTAAAGAAACCATTTTCTGAAAACCAATACGCAGCTCCATCAACCTCAATAGCAGCGTTTTGTCCTATCAATCCACAGTTTGTTCCTACTTGAGCAAAACCAAAAGTAAATGGTGGACCGATAAATCTTTGTGTAAATAAAGCCGTGTCAGTCCAAACATAAATTGCATCTCTACCTCTAACTGCTCCCATAATTCTTGAACCATCTGCAAGCCTCTGTGTGCCGGCTGTATTCGTCGCTGTAGGTGTATAAGAATTAATATTTTCTTGATCAGAGAATCTAATAAACATTTGATCTTGCGAAGACTGATCTCCTATTGTTGTTTCTGTTCCAAAGAATACTAAGTGTCTGTCCGGTGTGGATACGATCATATCTCTCGATGCTGTTGGCGCACCTGTAATAATTGTAGCTCTGGTTGCATTTGCAGTGACTGAATCTGAGTTCCATTCAAAAACTTGTCCGTTATGTATCAATGCAATAATCTTACTACCAAAATTATCAATAGACCAAAGACCTGGATCAATAACTAAATCTCCAGATGCTGCCTCGCCCCACGCTACGAAGTCTGAAGTATTTGTTACAGTGGCTCCATCTGAGTGTGCAGCTCTTGTTGTGTTTCTAACCGCTCTTGTAATTCCTGTTAAGTTGTTGCCAGAAACTCCTGTGTAAGATATTTCTTCTGTTCCTACTTTTATAAAGTTTGTTCCTGCTGATGGAAAGTTTGTTGTGCTTGTTAACGTAATAGAACTTCCTGATCCTCCTGTTCCATTAGCATCATTTAACAAAGCGCCATTTAAAGTTGTTGTTTGTGGGTTTGCAGCTTCACCGCCCCAAGAACCTAAGCCCCAACCAAATCCAGGTAATTGTTCTGCAGGTCCAACTGGATAATATATTTGAACTCTTATACCTCCAGACGTTGTAGCTCCAGATCCAGTCTCATTTGAAGGCATTGTAATTGTAATCGTTGTGTTAGTTGGTGCACTAACGACCATGAATTTTTTATCGTCAAAATCAGAGGCACTGTAATTAGAGTTTGTGATAGCTGTAAAATTATCTAATAAAATTACATCACCAGCGTTTAAGCCATGACCCGTAGAAAAAGTTATGGTAACAGTTGGAGATCCATTAGTTGTGCTAAAAGCATTGGTTAAAGTTGTAGTGGATTTAATTGGGTGTATATCATAAAACACTCCGCCTGAGTAAGCATATAGTATTCTGTTAGTTCCTATTATAGAATATTTTATACCACTACTATTTACAATGTGATGCATAGCTCTAGCAGCTCCAGTTATTTTATCAGTTCCTAGTTGTTGCCATCCACCTATTTTTTCAGGTGAGCCATATCTAAATCTAACATTATCACCGTCAACCCACTGTCCTTCTGCTTGTGTTTCGGTAAGTTGTTTATTAAATCCAGGTAAAAATTGTACTTTTCGTAAAGCCATAGTGAACCATTATACTATTTTTTGATCAAAAATATAGTCCATTTATGGACCTTAATCAAGGATGCTACCAGACCCAACTTATGAAAGAATATCTTTTTCCTTTAGTTACGGGCTCTACTTTATGTGGATATAGAAAAGAAGATGGAAATATTATTAAATCACCAGTCTTAAAATTAATTCTTTTATCCTCACAGATAATAAAATCACCACCTTCATAATTATCATTTAACACTCCTAAACAACTTAGTATTGGAATACCTCTTGTTTCTCCATCAAATAAAGTTGTGATATGATCACAGTGTAGAGCCATCTTTTTCTTACTGTGGTATCTATTGTATCTTATTAGTGAGTATCCAGACCAACCTCCAAACCACGGCATATCTAAACCACTAATATAATTTTTAATACTGTGCCATAATTCATCCATAATCTTTTTCGATAGTTTTAAATTACCATCGATTAGTATGTCATTTTCATATTTACCTGATACCTTTTCATATTTACGTGTTCGTTCATTATGAAAAATATGTGACTCCCATTTTTTAGATTTTTCTATTTCTTTTATCCCCTTTTTACAGATATCTTTATCTAAAAAATTTTCTATTTTTATTATGTATTTTTCTAAATTTTTATCCATAACTATAAAACTAACTCTCCATCCTTTTCACCTATTTTACCTTTTGGTAAAAAATTAGCAGCTATAGAATACCTTGTTGTGTTTGATTTATTAAAATCTATCTTATGATTAATATTCGCTGGGAAAACTATTAAATCACCTTTTGTTATTTCTTGTGTCCAAGACAAACAATTTAATTCATTATAATGTATTATTGGTATGTCATAATGTTGTTTTATTTGTGGAAAGAATTTTATTCTATACTTATCTTTAGTCGTGCCGTGAGGATAATAACAACACGTAAACCAAAAATTATTATGTGAGTGTATTTCGCCTACAACACCTTTAGTTGTTTTTGTACCCCACATATTTACTAAATTAACATCTGTTTTATATTTAAATACTTCTTGAATTGCAGAACGCACATAAATTTCTAAAACATTTTTTAATTCTTTTCCCTTTTTTATTTTATTAAAAATTTTGTTACTTTTTGTAATTTCTGTTTGAGCAGCATCACATTTATCATATTTTATTTTTTTAAGTTCTTTATAAATTAAATTATGATCAAAATTTATATTAGAAAAAACAACGTAAGCCGAAGGGAATAAGTATTGAAAGCTAAATTTTTGTTCCATCATAGTTTATCAAAAGCTGCTTTTTCTACAGGATGCCAATTAAAAGCTAATCCATATTTAAATTTATCTGTAATATTTCTCTTACAGCCGTGTTGAAGAAAAGGTGAGAATAATATAAATTTACCTTTTGCTGGTTTTATTTTTTGATTTATTTCTGGAAAGTCTAAAGTCTGATGATGGTCATTTAAATAAATCACTCCTGATATTGAAGCTGGAATATGATTATGCATTTTTGTATAGTGTGAAAAACCCTCTCTATATCCCCAAGCACTATCTAAGTAATAAGGATAAGATATTAAATTATCGTCAATAAAATCTAATAATGGTAATATAGTTTGTATAAATTTTTTATCTTCATTAAAGTATTTAGGTGATGTCATTGGAGCAATAACATTTGTTCTATAACTTGCATTATTAGATTCTTTAACACCTTTTTCTATTTGTTTAATAAAATATTTAACATCAGTGTTAGTAAATCCTTCAACAAAAAAATAATCTTTTTTTACTTTAGATAATATTTTATTTTTTATTTGCATATAGGTTGATCAATATCAAGCATAACATTACCAGAGATACTTATACGTTCTTTATTAGAACTATAAAAAGGATAAACCACGTGTTGTAATTGAGAAGGAAAAAACACCATAGTGCCTTCATAGTCTTTATTTAATTTAAAATCATGAGCTGAAATTCTACCTAAACTACTAAGATATATAAATGAAAACTTACCAGCAGAAGGAGAATTAGAATGTTTTACAAAAGAAACATCATATTCTTTTTTACAATCATACGGAATCTTTACCCAAATAACAAACGAGTATAAACCTGAGTGATTATGAATAGGATTAAATTCATTTTTCTTTTGAAAATTAACCCAAAGTCTGTCTAAATAAAATTTGCAGTCTTTATTTAATATAGTGGGATTAAATTCTTCACTAAATTTATTAAAAGCTTTGTTATAAATACTAATACAAGGTGTAATTAAACTTTCTTCAAACCATTTTTTATCATCAAGATTAAATGAATTACTTATGTTTCCAGCTAAAATATTATTAATTTTATTGTTTTTATTTTTAACAGTTTCCTTAACCTTTCTTTTAATTCTATCAAAATACTCTTTAGGTAATTTAAGTTTTAAATAACCTGGTGTTTGAAAAGGATGTGCTTCTATTTTTAAATTCATAATTTTGCGTAGGTTAGTTCTTCTTTTGAACCTACCTCTCCTGTTAAACGAGTGTTAAAAGCTAAACTAATTCTTAAATTATCTTCTTGCTTTTGTATTACTGAGTGTTCAGTGCCTGATGGAAATATAACTATTGTTGATGCATCCACTGGTATTGTCCAGTTATCACTATTCCAAACATTGTATTCTTTATAATTTCTTAAATCAAAATTATAACCATAAGGTGCTCCAAATTTATGTCTGTAAAATCTTATGTTATCATATAATTTATTTGCTTTAATATATAACACACCAGAAATATAACTATTTGGGTGAGCATGTTTATGGTGAAATTCTTTTTTTCTACTATAGTTTAACCAAGATTGTGTAAGATGAATTTTAACTTTATCTTCAATACGTAAGATGTGCTTCATGTATTCGTTTATATGGAACTCTACTTCTTTTTTAACACTTTTAAATACAGGTAAATTTAATATAAAATTATTATTAGTTGTTCTATTACCTTCATTTTTATGTGTATCTATTTTAAAAGATTCAAATTTTTTAATTAATTTTTTATCTAAAGGTTTTTTCAAAGCTCTTTGATAAATAGGTGTAGCAAATAAGCTGTGAATAATTATGTTTTCAATATCTTTCATTTTACATTTTTAAATTTATGTTTACGTTAACTCTTACAGTTTCATCTGTTTGATTAACAGAACAATGTTTTAATTTACCATCAAATAATACTAATTGATTAGCTAAAGATTTTATACGATCGCCATTTTTAAACAAGGTATATCCGTTATTAGTATTAATAGAGTACAAAGCAACTGTATGTTTATTATTAGGAAAATCTACATGATAAGCAGTTTGAATATGTTTTGGTTTTTTTGTGTAAAAATTTAATTTAGCTCTAATAAGTTTAGTGAAAGTTAATTTATCTAACAAAGGCACTATAATATCTTTGTGGTAATCACTGTTTATTTTATCAAAATGATAAAAAATATGTGTGAACATATAATCAGATTTATCTTTTTTACCTGCTACTGTATCATGATAAAACAACGGAAAATTATCTCCAAATACAATATCATATATTTTTTTATGTATCTTACGATCTAAAAAATTGTTTATGACTTTCATTCTTATCTTTCTTATATCTTATTTTAATACTTTTTAAAAGTATTCTTAAACTTCTTTTCTAGGTACCATTACCCAAGAAGTAGTCTCTTCATTCCATTCATAGTTGTCATTATCTAGAATAGTATTGCCTTCTTCATCTTTTAAAATATTTCCATTTTCATCAAATTTATCAAGGTTTTGCGTATAAGTTATAGGTTCTGCAACTGGAGCTACATATATACATTTATCTTCATCTAAAACCCAAGAAGGATATGGTTTTGGTGGAATAAAGGCATCTCTGCTTTCATCATAGCTGTATCCAACACCAGCAAAATTTTTTCTAAAAGGTGTTCCACCTTTTAAATGTGTTCCTTCAAAAGTATCAGGATCTGTTTTTTTCCAAACGTGATCTGTTTTAAAAAGATTGTTTATAAAAGCAACACCTGCCTCCTCTGTAGGACACTCATTATCGTGAATAGTTATTCCTTTTACAACTATATTGAATTCATTTAATTTAACAAAATCTGCCATTATGCTGTGTAACTCCCTGACCCAGTAAAAGTAATAATAGTATCACTACCATCAGTTGCTGTTTGTGGTGATCCTGTAGTTTGGCTAGAAAAATTAGCAGTCGGAACTCTTAAAAGAACAACTCCACTACCGCCTGATCCTGATGAACGGAAAGGTCCGTCGTGGTGAGATCCACCTCCACCGCCTCCAGTGTTTGCTTGTCCTGATGTTCCATTTCTTGCAGGTGTTGGACCAATTGAGTGTGAACCACCTTGTCCACCACCGCCTTGTCCGCCAGTTCCGGTATTTCTTTCACTACCTCCACCGCCGCCACCAGCTCTAAAAGTTTGTGATCCTGTGATTGCAGATTGTAAACCATTTCCTCCGCCACCACTGTTACCAAATCCTGGTGAGCTGTCTCCGGATGCTCCAGCTCCTCCGCCGCCTCCAGCTCCGTTTCCGGCACCAGATCCGCCGCCATTACCTTCATTAGATGTACCTGACCCAGCTGAACCTTGAGCACCACCGCCGCCACCGGATCCTCCAGTTTGACCAGTTCCGCCAGGGCCACCGCCACCACCGCCGCCGACTGTAGTTACATCTGTTATATTTGCTCCAGTGATAGAACTTGCTTGTCCAGTAGTTCCTGCAGAACCACTAGAGTTTCCTCCGCCGCCGCCGTTTCCAACAGTAATAGTGTATACTGTTCCAGCAACAAACTCTAAAGGTGTCTCTGTTGATGAACCAGCTCCTGATTGCTCAGAAGAAAAAGAATTTCTATATCCTCCTGCGCCGCCGCCACCGCCAGATCTATTGTTAGGTGTGTTTGTGGATCCACCGCCACCGCCGCCTCCAGCGACAACAACGTAAGAAGCTTGATATTTTGCTTTTGCGCCCCCAGATCCAAAACCTAGTACTTGATATCCAAAACCCATTTATCCTCCTTATAGATCGTTAGCAGCGTCTGTTGTGAAGAATAATTTAATTCCTAGTAATTTAGCATCAGCTGTTAAAGAATCATCTGATACGTCTCTTGAGATTTCAAAGAACACTTGATCGCCTGCTGCTGGTGTGCCTGCGATAGTTATTGCTCCACTTTCTGCTGTTACGTCTAAATCGTTTGCCGTACCGCTGTGAGCTTTTGCAGTTGGTGCAACTGCTGTTCCAAACGCTACGTTACAAGTATCGTCATCAGAAACTGCAACTCCTGCTAAATCCCAAGATACAGTCCCTGTGTTTGTTGAATCTGCTGTAAAGAATGCTTGAAAAGTTACTGTGCCTTCATTCCATGATTTAGGAAAAGCAACAGAAAATTGTGCAAACTCGTCTGAATCTTTATCAAAATCTAAAGATTTAAGTTCAGGGCCGTTAGATAATTCTGTTTGTGCTAAGTCTGCACAGCCGTTTGTTGAGTTAGGATACATAGCATTAGCTGGAACCCAAATAGTTTCTTTACCTGCTATTTTAACTGCAGATACGTTTCCACCACTGTCCTCAGCTTTAATTACACCTGTTCCTTTTGTTTTAAGATCAATACCAATGTTTGTGTCTCCACCTGTTGCTGCGAAAGAGGGGTTACCTGTTGCAGCAGCGTTTGCTATTGTAACTTCGTTAACAGCTGAACTTGTTGCTGTTAAAAGAGCTAATTCATTTCCGTTGGTATCTAAAATAGAAGTTCCGATTTTTGGTGAAGTTAAAGTTTTGTTTGTTAATGTGTCTGTTGATGAAGCTGTAATAAAACCAGTGTCATCGATATCTGGGTTAGTTCCGTCATTAGCTGTTGCGTAAACTAATTTTACTGCACCTGGTGCAATAGTTACACTGTCTCCAGATCCTGATACGTATTTAAATACTACGTTCTGTGATCCACTTGTTGAATTTTTTAAAATATAAAAGTCTTGAACATCTTTTGGAATAGTAACGTTTCTACTTCCAGTTAGTGATCCTGTAAATTCTATAATTCTGTGTGCAAGAGTTGCACCAGTTGATCCATCAGATACAGAAAGATCTGTATCTCCAGAATCTGATACGGCTTGTGTAGTAAAACCACCGGCTATTTGTTCAATAAGTTGTAAATTTGTATTAGTTTTAGTTCCCCACGTTCCGGCATTTTCACCAGTTGCCTGGAGTTCAATACCTAGAGGTGTAAATGTTGATGCCATATTTTATCTCCTATTATGCAGCGTCAGTATAACTTGTATTTGATCCGGTTGCAACATCTGTATACGAAGAATTTGAACCTGTGTCAACATCAGAATATGCTTGAATTCCAAAGCCTGTAGCAGAGCCAAAAACAGCAACTGAAACAGTTGCAGAAACTCCAGTTAATCCCATAACGTCAGCAGGTGCTAAAGATCCCACTGCAGAAGTAGAAGCTACACCAGTTAATCCCATAACATCAGCAGGTGATAAAGATCCTACTGCAGAAGTTATCGCTTGACCAGAAACGTCTACAATAGGGTTTGTACTTATTTCTGGAGATCCAACAGAAGATGTTGCAGAAACACCTGTTAGTCCCATAACATCTGCTGGTGATAAATTTCCAACAGCAGAGGTAGAAGCTACTCCTGTTAATCCCATTACATCCGCTGGTGATAAAGAACCTACAGCAGAAGTTGCTACGCCTGCTGAAGATACAGAAAATTCTACGTCACCAATTATTGTTGGTGATCCAACTGAAGGTGTAGAAGATACACCTGTTAATCCCATTACATCTGCTACTGTTAATGAAAATATACCCCAACCTTGACCTCGTCCCCATGAAGCATCATTCCAAGCGTTTGCAGATACATTAGATTGTATTGCATCAGGAGCAGTTAGTTCAACTAACATACCTGATTCGCCCCAGGTTTCATTACCCCAGGTATCTTGACCCCAACCTTTATTTATTTCTGTTGAAACTGTTACTGAACCAATACTAGAAGTTATTGCACTTGGCGCTGTAAGAGTAAATGTTACATTATTAAGTTTTCCCCATTCACCATCATTCCAAGCCTGTGCACCAAAACCTAATGTAAAAGCATCTTGTGTGCCCCAACGGCCTTCGTTCCAGGTTGTTCCGGACTGGTTCCAAGTATTAGGCATAAGGGGAAACCTCCTATGCTAGTCTTATGATAGCGTTTGTAGCGTCTGCTGTAGGGAATTGAATTGTAAACGTACCACTAGTTACAGTTTTGTCTCCACCAAAAGCTATCACCGCGCAAGCAGGATCTCCTGTTGCTGTGTCATTATAAATTAATGCACCGTTTGCAGTGAAAGTAGCGTCTGTGTAACTTACGTCTGAAAAATCACAAACTGCCGTCGTTCCAGAAGCAGCAGGTGTTACGCTTGTTAGCGTTGCTCCACCAGATGTGTAAGCCGTTCCAGATGTGTTAGTAATTTCGTTAGAAGATGAAAACGCTGTAGTTGAAGCTCCTAAAGTTGCAGAGCTAGTGTACAGAGCTATCTTGAAAGTGTTTCCAGTTGTAGCTGTAAAATTGTGAACTCCTTTTAATAGTTCTACTTTAAAACTTGTG
>Ga0209645_1000452_pt1 | contig 21245 bp, 24 predicted proteins | sample ETNvirenome_6_30_FD_184070 | JGI IMG/M metagenome (GOLD analysis project Ga0209645, IMG submission 184070) | Marine viral communities from the Pacific Ocean - ETNP_6_30 (SPAdes) (version 2) | ecosystem: Environmental > Aquatic > Marine > Oceanic | place: Pacific Ocean | collected 2013-06-19
AGAGCTTTAGCGGAGGATGGCTCATCATCTAGTTCGTTCATAACCCCAAAAACTTATTATCCAAATGTCTAATTTTTCAAAAGGTAAATACGCACAATTCATATCTGATAGATCAGGTATGGCTTTTCCATACAAAGAAATGGTAAAAGAATGGAATGGTTCTAGAGTTCACGTATCAGAGTTTGAACCAAAACAACCACAATTAGAACCTAAACCACACGGAGCTGATCCTCAAGGTTTACCTATGGCAAAACCTGATAGAACAGAACCAACTACAGAAAATTTATTACCAGGAAATCCTTTTAATATTACATCTGGAAGTCAAACAATTACAGTAACAGAACCAAGTCACGGAAGAACAACCGGAAATACTGTTGTTTTTAGAAACGTGGATGGATCACCAGGAGGAGTAGCTTTTACAGTGTTTGAAAATGCTTCAGGATTTAGTATAACAGTAACAGGAACAAATAATTATACGTTCACATTAGGATCAACTCCTACTGTAACGGAAAAATCAGGAGGAATGTTTGTAACGGCAGGACCGGTAACATTGACACCATAATGGCAGGAATAAGTTATAGCACATTAGTTACACAGATTAGAAACTACACAGAAGTAGATTCTAATGTTTTAACTACTGACCAATTAGAAAATATTATTTTAAATGCGCAGTATAGAATTATGCGTGATGTTCCTATCGACGCTGATAGAAAACAACAAATAGGTAATTTAGTTACAGGACAAGAAACAATAAATGCTCCAGGAGGAGCTTTGTTTATTAGAGCAGTCCAAGTGTATGATTCCACATCTGCTACAACTGGAGCAAATGTATTTTTACAGAAAAAAGATGTTACATATTTACAAGAATATATTTCATCTACAGAGTCATCAAAAAGAGGCCAACCTAAATATTACGCTATGTTTGGTGGGGCTACTGGAGATGGTGATACTAATTCTGGAAGAATGATGTTCGCGCCCGTTCCGGACACGACATATAAATTTAGGGTGCATTACAACAAAATGCCGACTACTTTAGCGTCTGATAATCAAAGTAATTATATCAGTCTAAACTTCCCAAATGGCCTATTATATTGCTGTCTAGCGGAGACTTATGCCTTCTTAAAAGGCCCAGCAGATATGTTGACACTTTATGAAAATAAGTATAAACAAGAAGTAGATAAATTTGGTGTAGAGCAAATCGGTAGAAGAAGACGAGATGATTACACAGATGGCGCTGTTAGAATAACAATACCATCAACAACACCTTAAGGAGTTTTATTATGGCAATAACATCGGCAATATGCACAAGTTTTAAAGTAGAGCTTTTAAAAGGAGTTCACAATTTTACAGCAACAACAGGTAACACTTTTAAGATTGCCTTGTACACTAGCTCTGCAACTTTAGGTGCGAGCACGACAGCTTTTTCATCTTCAAACGAAATTACCAATACCTCTGGAACAGCTTACACTTCTGGTGGTGCAACATTAACAAGCGTAACTCCAACAACTTCTGGAACAACTGCAGTTTGTGATTTTGCAGACGTAAGTTACACAGACGCAACGTTTACAGCAAACGGTTGTTTGATTTACAACGATACAGCAACAGGTGATCCAGCGTGTGCGGTAGTTGCTTTTGGCGGAGACAAAACAGTAACAGCTGGAACTTTTACAATTCAATTCCCAACAGCAGACGCTACAAACGCGATCATAAGATTAGCGTAAGGAGGTAGGAACGGATGTCCGTTACTCGAACCTTTACAGTAACGGTAGTTTCTACCGGTTCCGGTAATAAATATTTTATTGATGGTGTACAACAAGCTACAGTTAATTTAGCTGAAGGTGCAACATATAGATTTGATCAATCTGATTCATCAAACAGCACACACCCTTTAAGATTTTCAACAACCAGCGGTGGAACTCACAGCGGCGGAGATGAATATACAACTGGTGTTACAACTAATGGAACGCCAGGAAGCGACGGAGCTTATACACAAATTACCGTAGCCTCTTCTGCGCCAACTTTATACTATTATTGCAGTAATCACCCAGCAATGGGAGGTCAAGCAAACACCCCAACTTCTAATACTTGGGGAGTATTAACGTGGGGAGCAAATGCCTGGCAAAGTAATGAAGTAACACAATCCTTAACTTCACCAGGTGCAATAACTTCTGCCGTTGGTGATGTAACAGCTTTCCCGCTACAAGGATGGGGATCAGACTCGTGGGGAGATGAAGGTTGGGGAGAATCATCTTTCTCTTTTGAATTAACTGCTCCAGATGCAGTAACTTTAAATGTTAGTGTTGGTTCAACTTTTGGTGACGGTAGTTGGGGAGAAGAACAAGGTTGGGGTCAATTTGTTATAAACCCTGCAGATGTTGTGGGATTAACAGGTGTTTCATCAACGTCGTCTGTTGGATCAGCAACAATGATTGGTGATGCAGAGTTTTCTATTTCAGGAGTTAGCGCAACTTTATCTGTTGGATCAATAACACCAGCCGATGTAATGGGATTAACAGGAATTGCATCAACTTCTGCAGTTGGTGCTCTTACACCTGCTGACGTTGTTGGAATTAGTGGAGTCTCAGCAACTGCTTCATCTGGTTCAATAACTATTAATTCAAGTCCTGTCGTGGTTCCAACCGGACAGTCTGCAACTGCATCAGTAGGGACAATAGATCCATTAGCAATCGTTCAAGGGCTAACAGGACAAGCTATGACTTCTGCTGTAGGAAGCACAACAATTGATCAAATAGCGTTAGGTTTAACAGGGCAATCTGCAACAGTATCTGTAGCCGCTTTTGGCACTGCTTCTGGCTTTGGAATTCAAGCATATTCTGATGTTGACACAGGTTCAAATTCTTCGTATACAAATGTTGCAACAGGATCAAATACAAGTTATACTGACGCTGCATAATAGGAGATAAAATATGGCATCAACATATACACCTCTCGGTATAGAACTCCAGGCAACTGGTGAAAATGCGGGAACGTGGGGAACAAAAACAAATACAAACTTACAAATTTTTGAACAAATTGTTGGTGGATTTACACAACAATCAATAGCTGGCGGTGCACAAACTACAGCTTTATCTGTATCTGATGGGTCAACTGGTGCAGTTTTATCTCACAGAATGATTGAATTTACAGGTTCGATTACAGGAAACCAAATCGTAACTATTCCAAATGATGTTCAAACTTTTTATTATTTAAGAAATTCAACTACTGACGGAGCAGGTACTCCAACAGTACAATTTAAATATGCAACTGGTTCAGGTGATTCGTTTACTTTTGCAGCAGGTGATAAAGGTGATGCCGTTGTATTTGCAACTGCAAATGATGGAACTAACCCAGACATTCTCACATTACCAGCTGGTACTGTTACCCTTGCAGGGACACAAACTTTAACTAATAAAACGTTAACATCTCCTAAAATAGGAACTTCTGTTTTAGACACTAACGGAAATGAATTAGCTCTTTTAACAGCGACAAGTTCAGCTGTTAATGAAGTTACATTCGCAAACGCTGCAACAGGCAACAACCCATCTTTCGCAGCAACAGGTGATGACTCAAACATTGGTATTGATCTTAAAACAAAAGGAACTGGTGTAATTAAAGCTGAAGATAGTGGTGGAAACGTATCTGCAGTTAAGATTGCAGGTAAAGAAACTATTTGGGTTCCTGCGGTGGCTATGTATCCTAATACGACTAATGGAGCAGAAGCTGCTCAAGTAGAATTATCTAATGGCCCTGAAATTAAAGTTTTAGATTTTGATAAAAGTTCTGATGAGTTTGCACAGTTTGCAGTAGCATTTCCTAAATCTTGGAATGCAGGAACAGTAACTTTTCAAGCTTTTTTTACAGCAACATCGACAAATACAGGAACAACAGCGTGGGGTTTATCTGCTGTGGCTTTAGCTGACAATGGAGATTTAAATACAGCTTTTGGAACACAAGTTGTTGCAACAGCGAAAGCACATAGTGGAACATCAAACGATTTAGATGTAGCTAATGAAAGTGGAGCAGTGACGATTGCAGGATCACCTGGTGATAATGAATACGTTTTCTTCCAAATCTCAAGAGATGTATCAGCAGATGATTTAGATGCTGATGCAAGATTATTAGGAATTAAATTATTCTTCACTACAGATTCTGCTAACGATCTCTAAGGAGAATAAATGGATAAAATAGAAAAGAATCTAATAGGTGAAAGTCCTAGAAATAATAAAAATACATCAACCCCAAAAACAAAATCTTTTGGCTATCAAATTTTAGGTTTTGGTTCTGCAGGCGCAGGCGCTACCAACGATTTAGAATACCTCGTCTCAGGAGGAGGTGGCGGTGGTGGCGGCCCATATGGTTCTGGAGGCGGAGGAGCCGGTGGATATAGAATAGGAACATATACTGGAATTGATACAGGTTTAACATTTACAGTTGTAGTTGGTGGCGGTGGATCAGCTGCACCCGCATCTGGAGCAACAGGAGGAAGTGGTGGCGCTGGAGTAGCATCATCATTGGCAGAGCCAGGTTTAGGAACTATTTCTTCTGCTGGAGGTGGTAGAGGAATAGGATTTAGATCACCATTACAAGGTGGTCCTCAAGCTGGAAATGGTCAAGCTGGAGGCTCTGGATCAGGAGGTTCAAGTAGGGGAGGACAAGGTGGTTCAGGAGATACACCATCAGTTACACCATCACAAGGTAATGATGGAGGAGATGGAAGAAATTCACCAGCAGGTCTTGGAGGCGGCGGTGGCGGAGGCGCTGCTGCAGGTGGACAAGATGGAGGAACTGCGGCACCTTCAACAGTACAAAAAGGCGGTGATGGTGGCGCTGGCGCGGCTAATACCATAACAGGTTCAACAGTTTATTATTCTGGCGGCGGTGGAGGTGCACCTGAATCATCAGGAGCTGCTGGAGCCGGAGGACAAGGCGGTGGTGGCAATGGTGCCAACGGAGCTTTTAGTCCATCTCCTGGTAATTCTGCTGCAACTGCTGGAACTGCTAACACTGGCGGAGGTGGAGGCGGTGCGGCTTATGATATTTCACCAGGATTTACTAGCGGAGCAGGTGGATCTGGAGTTGTTATTTTAAGAGTTCCAACAAGTTTTTATCCAGGAACTACATCAGGAAGTCCAACGATTACAACGGATGGTGCTTTTACAGTTATTAAATTTACTGGGAACGGAAGTTATCAATCATAATGGCACATTTTGCAAAATTAAATTCAGATAATATTGTTCAACAAGTTGTAGTTGTATCCAATGATATTGCTACCACTGAACAAGCTGGTGTTGATTTTTTAAATAATCTTCACGGGACAAATGATGTTTGGAAACAAACTTCTTATAATACATACGCAAATGTTCATCTACTAGGGGGAACACCTTTTAGAAAAAATTATGCGTCCGTAGGTTTTACTTATAATGAAACTATTGATGGATTTGTTGAACCTAAAACTTATGATAGTTGGGTATTAAATGAAACAAAAGGGATATGGGAACCACCTGTTGCTTATCCTAATGATGGTAATACATATAATTGGAATGAAAATACTCAAAACTGGGTATTGAAAGAATAGTTTATTTATACTATACTTAAGTCATAAACAAATACAGAATGAATCTATATAATTTTATAAAAGTATATAATACTATACCTAAAAAAGTTTGTGTTAAATTATTAAAAAAATTTCAAAAAGTAAATTATAGAAAACACCAATGGCAAAACAATGGAATCGTTATTGGTTCTAGAGAACAAGAAGAATTAAAGAACTACGATTTAGAAAAGAAAGAACAAGATATTTTAGTTCCCTTTGTTAAAGAAGCTTTGAATAAATATAGAGACGATATATATAAGGAAAACCCATCAATTAATTATTCTAATAATAAAAATGATCCTTTTAAAATGATTGAAAGTATCTCGCCTTTTAGATTAAATAGATATGATGAACACTCAAATATGGCTGTTCACGTAGATCATATTTACACTATATTTGATGGTCAAGAAAAAGGGATACCCATATTGAGTGTAGTTGGAATATTAAATCAAAATTATGAGGGAGGAGATTTTAAAATTATAGATAAATATCTTAAGTTTAAAACAGGCGATGTTTTAATTTTTCCATCAAATTTTATGTATCCTCACGAAGTTACCTCTATTACAAAAGGAACTAGATATTCATTCGTCACTTGGGGTTATTAATATGAGAATAAAATATAATGAAAAAAATAAAGAGAATGCAGACAACGATATATTAACTGGATTGTTTTCCACTCCTGTTTATCTTTCAAAATTAAAAAGAGAATTTACAAAATCTGAATTACAATTTGTAGAAAAAAATAAAAAGAATCCATATAAAAATATAGGTAATATTACTTCCACAGATAATTATGTTCTAAACAAGAAACCTTTTGCTAAATTAAAAAAAGAAATTGAATCAAAAATTGATATTTATTTTAAAAATGTATTTGATCCTGTTGATGGGGTAAAATTCTATATAACTCAATCTTGGTTGAATTATACACAAACGAATGAATTTCATCATAGACATCACCACCCTAATTCTTTTATCTCTGGTGTTTTTTATTTTGATTGTAATGAGCAATTTGACCGTATCACTTTTCATAAAGAAGTTTTAGGGATAGAAAAATATTTAATTTTTGAAAGAAAAAATTGGAATCACTTTAATTCTGATCGTTGGTACTTTCCATTAAAAAACAAAGATTTAATTTTGTTTCCCTCTCATTTAAACCACGAAGTAGAAAATAAAAAAGGAAATAATTTAAGAATAAGTTTAGCTTTTAATGTTTTTATAAAAGGAACAATAGGTCAAAAATTTAATTTAACTGAGTTGAAATTAAAATGAAAAGAAAATTAACCACTGAAGAAATAATTAAATATTTTAGTAGTGAAAAAGGATTTGTTTGGGGTATGGACACAGCAATAAAGTCATTAGCATTATCTCCAAATGTATCTTATGATCTAGAATGCAAAGCTGGAGTTTACACTTTATTAAGATGGGAGTCCCCTCTACCTAAACCTACTTCAGAAGAAATAAAACTAGAATATGAAAGACAAAAAACTATAGCTGAATGTTTAGAAATATTTAAAAATAAAGATGGAAAAAAATAAATTAGAATTATTTAAAACTACTGTTTATGCAAACTATTTAAAATTTGCTAATGATAAACAGTTTAAGAAAAAATTAAATTTAATTTATAAAAAAGAAAAAGGTCGTATTAAAACAAACGTAGGAGGTTATCAATCTAATGACCTACCAAGTCAAGAACCTGTGTTTGCACCTTTTCTAAGTGCTCTTACAAATGAAGTTAATGAATACGCCAAAGAATATGGATTTATAAAAGAACTAAGGTTAAGTAATTTTTGGTTAAACGTAAATAATTACAAAAATTATAATTCTTTACACACGCACCCAGAAAGTTTGTTTTCGGGTGTCTATTATATTGATGTTCCAAAAAAATCTGGTTTAATTATATTTGAAAGAGTAGGGAAAATAGTTATGGATTGGGCTTGGACAGATTGTGAATACAATAAATTTAATTCTTTAAATTCTACTTCATACGCACTTAAACCAGAAAATAATTTATTATTAATTTTTCCCTCTTGGCTACCACATAAAGTTGATCCAAATTTAAACCGAAAACAAAAAAGAATATCTATATCTTTTAATTTTTGCAAAAAATGAAAAACAACATAGTTGTTAAAAATAATTTTTTAAAAAAAGAAGAGCTACAAAGTATTAAAAATTTACTGCTTTCAGATAATTTTTCTTGGTTTTATTCAAACACACAAGTAAAGGCTAACAAAGACTGCTCTTTCTTTTTTCACTCTTTTTTTCATAACAACAGGGCTAACTCAAATTATCTAGATGTGCTACAACCCATCTTAAATAATTTAAAGCCTATTGCTTTGATTAATATTAGAGCCAACTTGATGGTGAAAAAACCAGACTCAAATTCTAGTTATCATATAGATAGTCCAGGAGCTAAGACAGCTATATTCTATGTAAATACAAACAATGGATGCACTGAATTTAAAGATAGTAAAAAGAAAATTAAGTCTGTTGAGAACAGAATATTGATATTTCCTTCAGGATTAACTCACAGAGCTATTGGTCAAACCGATACTGATCGAAGAATCGTCATTAACTTCAATTATTACGACGGCCCTCAAAAGTAAAAGGAGTTGATATCCTAACTATATTCGACTATATTTTTGTCCAAAAACCGGTATAATGATATAATGCTAAGAAAAGTACAATTTCTACCTGGATTCAATAAACAACTTACAGAAACTCAAGCAGAGGGTCAGTGGGTTGACGGTGATAATGTAAGATTTAGATATGGCTCACCAGAAAAAATAGGTGGATGGCAACAACTAGGAACTGATAAATTAACAGGGGCAGCGAGAGCTATGCACCACATCGTTAATAGTAGCGGTGTTAAATATTCTATTATAGGAACTAACAGAATTTTATATGCTTATTCAGGAGGTGTGTTTTATGACATACATCCCATCAAAACAACCACAACTTTAACTAACGCTTTTAGCACTACAAACGGATCAGCCGTTGTTACAATAACTTTTTCTACATCTCACGGTGCTAATCCTGGAGACATAATTTTACTAGATAATTTTACTACAATTACAAATTCAAACTTTAGCGCATCTGATTTTGACGATAAAAAATTTATGGTGACCAGCACACCAACTAATACTACTTTAACTATAACTATGCCATCTAACGAGTCTGGTTCTGGTGCAACTACTTCTGGTGGTATTAGAGTTCAACTTTATTATCCAGTGGGACCAGCAGAACAATTACCAGGATTTGGTTGGGGCTTAGGATCTTGGAGTGGTGAAGCTGCTAACCCTCAAACATCAACTTTAAATGGAGCTTTAGGTGACAACACGGCAGGAACAGGTGGGTCAGGAACGAGCATAACATTAGCGAGCACAACAAACTTTCCAACAACAGGAACAAACTTTATAAAAGTAGGGACAGAAGAAATATCTTACACAGGAGTTTCTGGAAATGACTTAACAGGAATTACAAGAGCTGTTAGAGGAACAACAAGAGCTGCACATTCAGATGGAGCTACTGTAACAAATACGTCAGACTTCGTAGCGTGGGGCGAGGCTGCATCAGGAGATTTAGTGATTGACCCAGGACTTTGGTCTATAGATAACTTTGGTAATAAAATTATTGCACTAATACATAATGCTGAAGTTTTTGAATGGAATGCAGACCTTGCAAATGCTAACGCAACAAGAGCAACAATTATTTCAGGAGCTCCAACTGCATCACGAGATATGATTGTATCCACACCTGATCGACACTTAGTATTTTTTGGAACAGAGACAACTATAGGTGATCAGTCTACACAAGATCAAATGTTTATTAGGTTTTCTAATCAAGAAGATATTAACACATACACACCCACAGCAACCAATACAGCTGGCACACAGAGACTTGCAGATGGTTCTAGAATTATGGGAGCGGTTAGAGGTAGAGATGCAATCTATGTTTGGACAGATACTGCTTTATTCACACAAAGATTTATTGGTCCACCATTTACTTTTGGTTTTGCTCAAGTAGGAACTAACTGTGGTTTGATAGGACAGAACGCAGCTGTTGAAGTAGATGGCGCTGCATACTGGTTCTCAGAGAATGGTTTCTTTAAATATGCTGGTGCTCTTCAAACACTGCCTTGTCTAGTTGAGGATTTTGTTTTTGATGATTTAAATACAACAGCTAATCAATTAATTAATGCTGGATTAAATAATCTGTTTGGTGAAATAAATTGGTTCTATTGTGCTTCAGGATCAACAGTTGTAAATAGAGTTGTCACTTATAACTATCAAGAGTCAACTCCTCAAAGACCAATATGGACAACTGGCACGCTAGATAGAACAACGTGGCAAGACTCTGCTGTATTTGGTAAACCACACGGCACAGACTATGACGCTAGTTCAAATAATTCTTATGATGTTGTTGGTAATACAGATGGTTGTACAATATACTATGAACACGAAACGGGAACCGATCAAGTTACTTCAACAGCCACAACAGCCGTAACCTCAAACATACAGTCTGGAGACTTTGACATAAGTCAAGGTGGTGACGGTGAGTTCTTTGCAAAGATTAGAAGATTTATACCTGACTTTTTATCGCAGACAGGTAATACACAAATTACTTTAAATCTAAGAAACTTTCCAAATAATACTGAAGCAAGTTCAGCTCTTGGTCCTTTTACAATATCGTCATCAACAGAAAAAGTTGATACGAGAGCTAGAGCAAGAGCGGTATCTTTAAAAGTTGCAAATACTGCTGCAGCTCAGAGTTGGAAACTTGGTGGATTTAGGTTAGACATACAACCAGACGGAAGAAGATAATGGCAAAGATAGTACAAATATTAACAAGACCTAGTAAAGAATATAGACAAGATGTTGCTGACGCACAGGTTAGAGATCTTGATGCAATAGTGCAAAAATTAAATACAACATTTCAACAAGAATTAAAGGATGAAGTTGACGCTCAAAACTTCTTTTTAAATTAATGTCAAATAGTTTCGTAAACGCAAAAGTAGATTTAACCACAACAGATTTAACAACTCTGTATACAACACCATCAGCTAACGTTTCTTTAGTCAAATCTATCTTAGTATCTAATGACTCTGGTTCTAGTTGTAATATTGATGTTACATTAGTGGATGCTTCGTCTAACATATTTAGTTTGTTTAAAACTAAAGCTATAGATACTAACACAACAACCGAACTTTTAACTCAACCTCTTGTGGTACAAGAGAGTGAGATTCTAAAAGTACAAGCTTCTGATGCAAATGAATTGCACGTGGTAGCTTCCATATTACAAATCCAACCAAGAGAGGTAGTTTCATAATGAAAGAATTAAGACCAGAAAAGATAATAGAGACAATTACTAATAAAAAAACTGGTGAAAAATACGAAAACGAGGAGGCTTGGAAATCAAAAGGTGTCTCCCCAGAGGACATTAGGAGGGATGTTAAGGTGATTATGCCAAGTCTTGATTTATTTCCAAAAACCAAGTAGATTGGAGTTTACAGGATTTAAAACCTGCCTATAACAACTTAATTAAATTATGCCAATAACAAGAGGACAGATGAAAAGACAATTACGTATGGGTGGCGGTATTATGGATGTCGTGCCTAGAGACAGAGCTTTATTGGGCGGTATTAAAAAAGCCTTTAAGAAAACTGTTAAAAGAGTAAAAAAGATCGCATCATCTGACATTGGTAAAGCTGCATTAATAGGAGCAGCTGCATTTGGTATACCAGGAACAAGCATAGGTGGTCTATTTGGTAGAGCTAGTTTTGGTGGACAAGCATTTGGTTTACTTGGTAAACCAGGTATCGCTGCTACACTTGGATTGGGCACCGCTAATTTAAATCCTGCGGCACAAAAAGCAATACTTGGAGAGACAACTAAAGGAATTGGTCTTGGAGAAACTTTAAAAGTTATGGCGGGAGGTTCTTTATTAGGAACTTTAGCAGCTAAAGCAGAAGCAGGAGATGAAGAAGCCATTGAAGCAAGTCGAAATGTTGATGCTTTAAAAACTTATTTAAGACAAGGATATAGAAATTTAAAAAGCTTTGTAAAACAAGATGGCTCTGAAGATGAAGAGGCACTTGAAGCTCAAATAAATAGAGACGTTTCTGAATATACAGCTGGAGCTGGTGGTTATGCACAGGGTGGCAGAATAGGTTTTGCTGAAGGAACTTATGATGATTTTGAAGAGTTTATGAAAGAAAGAGGCAAGGCTATGAAAAATTTTAATAGAGATAGGATATTAGAAGAGTTTAGACAATATATGAAAAGACAGGATCCTACTGTAGAAGCAGCAGAAGGTGGTAGAATAGAGTACGCTATGGGCGATAGTGCTAGCGATAACGCTATGCAAGCAGCGGGCATCGAGGGTCTACCTATAAGACAAAATCCAAAAGGTGTTAAAGAGCTAGATCTTAGAGAAACTGGTGGATTTATACCTCCAGTTGGTATAAAAGAAAAAGAAGATGACATCCCAGCGATGTTATCAAACAATGAATTTGTATTCACAGCCGATGCTGTAAGAGGTATGGGTGATGGTGATGTTAACAAGGGCGCTGAACGAATGTACAGTATGATGAAAACCCTTGAAAGAGGAGGAAGAGTATAATGGCCGAAGTACAATCAGTAAGACAATTACCACCTGAATTTATAGAAGCAGCTAGCAAAACGTATTTAGATGATTTACAAAAAGCAGTTGGCGATTTTAAAACACAAGACTTATCTCAAATTATGGGTCGACAGTTTGTTGCTGGACCTGGAGCATTAACAACACAAGCAGAACAATTATCGACTGGACTTGGAGGCTTTCAACCTTTTTTAACACAAGCAGGACAATTAACGGGCCCTACAGCTTATCAAGCCTATATGTCTCCTTTTCAACAAGATGTTATTGATACAACACTTGCGGAATTTGACAGACAAGCTGCTGCAGGTTTACCAGGATTAGCAGCTCAAGCTGTTGGCGCTGGAGCTTTTGGTGGTGGTAGAGAAGGTGTACAAAGAGCGGAGTATCAAGCAGCATCTGATAGAAACAGAGCAGCATTACAAGCACAATTATTGGGTCAAGGTTTTGCACAAGCACAGAATTTAGCTGCTGCAGACTTTGGAAGAAATGTGCAACTAGCTCAACAAACACCTGCATTGTTAGGTCAACAAATTGCTGGTCTATCAACATTAGGTGGTCAACAACAAGCAAGAGCACAACAACAATTAGCTGCTGATCAACAGCTCGCACAAAGACAAGCGTTTCAACCATTAGAGGCGGCACAAGCTTTAGGATCTGGTATTGTACCTTTAATATCAGGATACCCTGGTGCAGAAAAAACTATGACAACGCCATCACCAAGTGCATTACAAACAGGATTAAGTACAGGTGCTACGTTAGCTGGTATCTACAGATTAATAAGAGGATAGTATGAGTATAACTTTAAAAAGACCAATGTTTAGAAAAGGCGGACAAGTTGAAGAAGGTATTATGGAATTAGCTACGCCTAGAAGAAACTATGATGAAGGTAAAACTAGAGAAGAAATATTTGCAGAAGCTATAAGTGGTCTAACCCCACAAGCTCAAAAATATGCTCAATCAATGTCACAACTTGCTGGATTAGGAGCAGCATCAAATAAAGATTTATTAACTAACGTTTTAATACAAGGTGGTTTAAGAGGTATGTCAACTGCAGGTAAAGGTGGTACGCTTGCAAATTTAGCTGCCGCTTTTGAAGCACCTGTAGGTGAAGCGTTAAAACAAAGATCAGCAAATAAAATGTTAAATATTCAAGGCGCTATGAAGGGACTTGAACTTGGTTCAAAAGTAGATATCGCTGAACGAAAAGCTTTACAAAAAAAACAATATGAATCAGCTTCGCTTCCTGCAATTAGAAAAGAATTAAAAAAAATTTATAATACAGGTTCCTTATCACCAGAACAAAATTTACAGGCTGATAGATTATCTAATAAAGCCTCTGCAGCTCAATTTGCAGCTGATAACAGTCCAGGTCTTTTCTTTTTAGGTGTAGCTGAAACCATAAATGGACAATTGGATGAAGATAAAATAGCTATTCAAGCAGATGGCACAACATTTATAAATCCCATTGATGGTTTAGCCTACGGTAAATTTGAAGGTGAAATAGAAGAATTAGATCAAATAACTTTTAAACGTAAGCCTAAACAAGGGAGTTAATTATGGGTAAATTACCCACTCCAGAAGAAGCAAGAGAAAATCTTAGAAAGAGAGCTTTAGGTCAAACCACACCAACTCTTGAAGAAGATATTGAAACACTTACACCACCAGCAGCAGACGATAACGAAATAAGTCAGATACACGGTGCTATGGCAGGTATTGCATCAGGGATTATTAAAGTGCCTGAAGGTATATTTTCTTTAGGCGCAGAGCTTATGGATTTAACAGGTATAACAACAGACGCTGCAGCAAAGGTAGAACAAGTATTTGACAGAATAAATATATTTGAAGCGACAGCTGAAAAAACAGCTGCAGGTAAAATTACACAAACATTAGTGCAGATAGGTGTACCAGCAACAGCAGCTGCATCAGTGGCAAGAAAACTAGCTTTGAAAGGTTTACGAGCTAGAAAAGCTGGCACATATTTAAATCCAAAAGCAAAAAATTTACAAAAAGGTTTAAAAAAAGCAAAACAATTAAGACTAACAACAGGTCAAAACATATCTGCAGTGGCTTTAGGTGGCGCAGCAGGAGAAACTTTAGTTGGTGACGTAGAGGACATTGGAACTATTGGTGATGTATTTGAAGCTGGTCCAACAGAACTAGATAGAGATGTGCAAGCAGATCCACAAAAAGATGCTGCGAGAAAAATATTAAATAGATTAAAATTTAGCGCTGAGTCTATACCACTTACAGGATTAGTGTTTGGTACGGGTGTTGGATTAAGAGAACTAGCTAAACGTGGTAAACAAGCCATATATAGTAATGACAAGTTAATAAGATTTTTTGATAAAGTAGGTTCAGCATTTAGACCAAGAGGTCCACAACCACAAGAAGTATTTTTAGCTAAAAGAACTGAAAAAGGTAGACAGATGGCAGATACAAATTTTGCTATGGAACAAGTAAAACGAATAGATAAAGAAGTAAATCAAATGTTTCCTACAGTTAAAAACTTTTTAAATAAAACTAACGATGAAAACAGAGGTAAATTTTTTAAAGAAATAAATGATCTTATGTTTGAGGGCGATTTGAAAAAAGGTTTGCCTGCTGAAGCTGTGAACGAATTTACAAAATCTGCTAGAAAACAAGGAGCATCAAGTAAAAATATTAGAAATATTCTTGGCGCTACAAATAAAGTTAGACAAAAATTTAATACACTAATGGATATTACAGCTCAAGGATCTATAGGTATGAGGCCAGCAGCGGGTAAAAAATTACAATCTGATCTACGAGGACTTATGGGAGATAGAGTAAAACAGTTTATAGGAACTACATATAGAATATTTCAAAACCAAGATTTTGGTTTCTATCAAAGATTTAAACCTACAGAAGAGGCTGTAGACAATGCAAAAGAATTATTTAAAAGATACGCAGCTAAAAATAAAAACCCAATTACAGATGAAACTGCAGAACAAATGGTTAACAGTGTCTTATCACAAGCAAGACAGTACAATCCTAAAACAAAACTACCTACCTTTGAATTTGATAATTTAACACAAGGTGCAGATACACCCACAAATATAAAAACATTTGCACAAACGTTAACAAAAGAACTACCTGATGGATCAAAAGAATTAAAAGTTGTTGGTAAAGGAAGTAAAGTATTTAGAGAATTATTTGGTGAGATTGAAGATGCTAGATATTCTATCTATGAAGGTGTTAATAGATTATCTATGATAGCTAGAAAAAATCAATTATTTGATGAAATACTAGATACAGATCAAAGATTAAAAGATGCAGCAACACTTGCAACTCCTCCAGGTCAAAGAGGTTTTTTCTTTTCAACTCCATTAGATGCAAGAAAAGCATTACCTAATCAAGAAATAGTAAAAATGGATGATTATGTGAAAGAATATTTTCAAGATGGTGTATTGATAAATAGATTACAAGGTCAGTATACATCAAAAGATATAGCAGAGGCTTTTAGTAACGCATCAAAAGTATCTGAATGGATGCGAGGAGAAAAAGGTAACTTTGCAGTTAGAACGGCATCAGGTGCGTATAGAAATTTATTCTTAACACCAAAAGCAGTATCACAATATGCAAAAACAGTATTATCTATACCTACACACTTTAGAAATTTTTTATCATCTTCTGCATTTGCATTAGCAAATGGTGCACTAACAAATCCTGTGTATATGATAAAAGGTTTTAATCAAGCAAGAAAATCTTTAAATTTAGGATTAAGAGATCCAAAAGCTATGGACTATTACAGAGAGCTATTAGAGCTTGGAGTTACAAACTCTAACGTAAGAATGGGTGATCTTAAAAATCTTATGCGTGATGCAAAAATATTTGAGTCAGGTAACATTGCAACTGATTCTGTTTTAAAACCTATGGCTAGAGCTTTAGGTAGAGTGGGTGAGGGCACATTAAGAAAAGTAAGAAAAGCTGGTCAGGTTATGCAAGATTTATATGTAGCTGAAGATGATTTTTGGAAAATTACAATGTACGAAACAGAAAAACTTAGAAGAGCGGATGCATATAGAAAAGCAGGTATAAAAGTTACTTCTCAACAATTGAAAGAAGAAGCTGCTGACATTGTAAGAAATACAATACCAAACTATGCATACGTTGGTGATTTTGTAAGAACAATGCGTGTTACACCTTTTGGTAATTTTATGTCTTGGCCATCAGAAGTATTTAGAACTAGTGGCGGTATCTTTGAACAAATATTAAAAGATATAAGAGATCCTGTGACAGGTAGTTTAAATTATTTTACAAGTAAAAATCCTATGAAAAATATTGGCTTAGCTAGAGCTGCAGGTGCAGCTGCTGCATTTACAGTTATTCCATATGGTATTGTGCAAGGATCAAAAGCTATCTTCGGAGTATCTGAAGAAGAAGCACTAGCAGCAAGAGAATTGGGTGTTGCTCCGTGGTCAAAACGATCACAATTAATTTTTGTTAAGGATCCAAAAACAGGACAATTATTTTATAGTGATTGGAGTCACAACAATGTGTACGACACAGTATCAAGGCCCTTTACAACAGTATTACAAAACATACAACGAGGTATTGAAGATGAAGAAGTTTTAGCAAAAGGTTTTTATAAGGGACTTGCAGAGGCTATGGCAGAAACAGCTAACCCATTTATTGGTGAGTCTATTTTTACAGAAGCCATAGGAGATATTGTAGCTAGAAGAGGTAGAACAAAAGAGGGTGTGGTTCTTTACACTGAAGATACACCTAGAAACGAAAGATACGATAGAATGTTAAAACACGTTGTTGAATCACAATTACCACAATATAAACAATTTATAAGAGTTTTTGATTCTGCAACCGGTAAACCCGATCGAGATGGAGATGTTATGGAAATTGATAAACAACTAGCAGGATTGTTTGGTTTCAGATTGATACCTGTAAAACCAGATGTTGCGCTTGATTATGCAATAACTGAATATAGAAGAGGTATACGTAATTCTAGAGGAGAGTTTACAGGAGGTAAAGAAGGAGTAATTAAACCAAATAAATCACCAGAAGAAGTTATTGAAAGATTTTTTGTAGCTAATGAGGCTTCTTTTAAAAGAGCACGAGAGTTAAGAAGAAATATTAAAAATGCAAATACTTTAAAAGTAAGTGACGAAAAAATAGCAGAATTATTTGTAAAAAGAGGAGCTAAAACAGATCTACAATATGCAACTCAAGGATTATTTAAACCGTATTTTCCTAGTAAAGGTGTACAAAGAGCTTTTGTGGAAATAGAACAAAAAACAGGTCAAGATTTTTTTAGAAAATCTTTACCTACTATACAAAAGATGTATCAAGATTTTGTAAATACACCTCTTGATAAACCCTGGAACTTTAAATTAGAAGACTATTTACCGCAACCAGAACCACAATCTAGGGTGCCATTACCACCACAACCACAGCCTAATCCCGCGGTTGTACAACAACCTGCACCCGCTACGCAACAAGCTACAGCTATGCAAACTGGCTTGACACCTGCAGAACAAGCGTTATTATCGGAAGAAGAGAAGATGATTAGGCTTCGAAACAGAGGATTAACATAATGGCAATTTATTCATCCAGCGTTAGCGACGACACTATTAACGCTTTATTACAGAGTCCAGATGCAAATATGCGTGCGTTAGGACAACAATATAAAGATGCAAAAGAACAACAAGACGAAGAGCTTGGAAGAGATAAAGGTATTATGGGTGCAATTTCTAATATTTTTGGATTTGGTAGTGCTCAAGGAGCTGAACCAGAAATGCCTAGTAGTCAAAAATTTAGTAATCAATTTAGTGTAACACAGCCATCACAGTTTGGTTTTAGACCAGAACCTGTGATACCTGGCAATGTAATGGCAGATTCTGTTATGAAAGATGTAGTAGACACACCTACTAGAGAGTTTGGTCAAATAAGAGGTGGACCAAAATCAGGTGCTTTTGGAGTGCGAGGAATATCACAAGTTCAAGATCTGCCTGTTGATTTCAGTGAGTTAGATGATTTAGAGGCACAAGATGCAGAGGCACAACAATTAATAGAACAAGCTCAACGAGAAGAAAGAAGAGGTGCGTTAGACACATTAAAATCTTTTGGAAAAGACGTTGCAGGTAGAACGATACTTTCAAATATACTACAAGGAGCTGGTACAGTGATTGGTGGACCAGTGGTAGGAACAATTGCAGGAATAACAGGATTATTAAAGGGTGGAAATATTTTTGAACCAACAGAATCTCAAAGAGCTTTTAATGCTTTAACTTCTCAAGGAAAAGCTGCTGTAAGAGATATTTATGGACCGGGTGGAATTATGCAAAATTATAATCCTATATCATTGTTTGGTCCAGGACCTGTTGAAATAATAAATAGAAATATATCAAGAATACAAAACAGAAGAAGACCACAAAATTATGCATCACAGAAAAAAATTAGAGATCTTTTTGAAGCTAGAAATAGAATAGCAGGTGTAAGTATGGATGATAGAACATATACTGGTTTTGGTAAAACAGGAATGGGTAGAGACACAAGTGTTCAGATGAGTGGTAAAGCTCCCTCAAAAGGTCGAGATAGAGATGTTCAAATGAGTGGTACTACAAGTTCAAGCACTAAAATAGTTTGTACTATGATGAATAAATCTTATGGTTTTGGAAACTTTAGAAATAAAATCTGGTTAAGACAATCAAAAGACTTGGCACCAGAATATCAAAAAGGTTATCATATACTATTCTTACCATTAGTAAAAAAGGCAAAAACAAATAAAACTATTAAAAAAGTTTTAGAACATATAGCTGTTCATAGAACTATAGACATTAGACAAGAGTCTAGAGGTAAAACACATATATTAGGTAGACTATATAGAAAAATATTAGAACCAATTTGTTACTGGGTAGGTAAGTATGCCAAACGGTAAACCACCAAAAACAACTGGTGAGCATTTAGTATCTCTTTACGGATACGTACAAGGATTTAAAAGACAGATAGATCACTTACATCAAGATGTAGGAAAGTTGGAAAGAAAAACAGATACAGTTATTTATTGGATTATTGGTGGTGCTTTTACTACAATACTTACGCTTGTTGGTCTTTTTAATTTATTTATTAATTAAATTTCATAACCCATATCAAGCTTTAACATATAAATCTTTTTTATAATTTTTTGTGGATTATCTACGTAAGTATACTGATTCATTTCTTCTTCTATTATTTCAGGCATAGTGTTGTTTTTAACCATATCAGTAATATCCCATTCCCAAACTTTGCCATCATTAAATCTATTTTGATAATAAAATTTTATGTTTTTATTGTTAGCTATCTCCATATTTCTATCAAATTTAAATTTTTCTAAAATAAAGTCTGGCCAAGTATTGTGATTACAATTTCTCCGTTTATACTCTATGATGCAAGTGTCATTAAAAAAATCAAACGTTTGTGTATAGTCTTCAGATACTTGTAAGTTTCTGCCTTTATTATTTAAATATTCTATTTGTTGTTTTATATCTGGTCTATCGTCTTTATTAAATTTTATCATATCCAATCTTTTAATTCTTCTCCCATAATCTCTGTGGCTATATTTACTTTTTGTCGTAAAGATTTTACAATTTTTGTATCAACTGTATCTTCAGCCATAATATCAATATAGGTCATAGGTTTTTCTTGCCCTATTCTGTCTATCCTAGCCTCTGATTGTTGTCTTTTTTCTAAATCATAACCATTAGAATAATAAATCATCGTAGATGCACCTGTAAGTGTAATACCATACCCACCTGTTTGTGGTGTACCAACTATAAATCTAACCGGTGATTCTGGGTCTTGTATTTTTTTAATTGCAGCTGCTCTTTCATCTGTAGTTGTATCTCCGTAATATGTGACCACAGAATTATTCCCATATTTTTTTGATATGGCTTCTACTATTTTTTGTATATCATACCTGTAGTGAGCCCATATTACAGCTTTACCTTCTACTTCTTCTAATATGTCCATAAGCTGTGATATACGATTGTTTTTTATCTCTTGCACTGTGCCATCGTCAGATGTGAAATGACCACAAGTTATTTGATGTAATCTCATAAGCTGTGTAATTACAGTTGCTGTAGATACCACTTTACCATTCAAGACAGCAATGGCTTCTTTTTTCATTTGTTTGTATACTTTATCTTGTTCGTCTGTAAGTTCTATATTTCTTTTCAAATATGTTTTCTTTGGTAAATCTAAACAATCATCTTTTAATACACGATCAGAAAAAGGTTTTATTTTATCTGATAGCTCACCTAAATTTCTATAACCAACAACTATTTCTACTTGTCTACCATTAACTTGTATCTTTCTACACACAGCATATCTAGTTCTAAAAGAATAATAAGATGATTGATCTAGTAACCAAGGGTCTAAAAAATTACATTGAGAAAATAAATCTAGTGGTGATTTAGTAACAGGAGAACCTGTAAGTATTCTTCTATATTTAGCAAGTGTGCGTAATGATAAAATATTTTTTGTTCTCTTTGCAGCAGGATTTTTTATTGTAGTTGATTCATCCACACCTATTAAACACTCGTGTGAAGATAAAAATTTATGTGCAAATTGTAAGCCTTTTTTTGTAGAAAATGCCTCTACATTCATCAACAATATGTGTAGTTCGGCACCTGTAGAAAAGATAGGTTTCAGATCTACTGCGTTTGGATTTGTTCTCCATAGACCAATCTTTCTTGGTATGTAGTCTGGCATATGGTTTGGTATTTCTTGATCATACCAGTTTTTGTAAACACCTTTAGGTGCGATAATTAAAGCGCCATTTATCTTGCCAGCATTGTAAAGCATAGCAATATTATCAATAAGAACCTTTGATTTACCCGTACCCATTTCCATAAAGTACGCAAAAACTTCTTTGTCCCAAGACATTTCAAGGGCCTTTTTTTGATGTGCAAAAGGCTTGCTTTTATATTTGTAATGCATAATATATTTTAACTTTCTATTGGAAGCATATATATTATGTGTTATTAAATGTCAAGAAGGATATATT
>Ga0209645_1000454_pt1 | contig 21184 bp, 6 predicted proteins | sample ETNvirenome_6_30_FD_184070 | JGI IMG/M metagenome (GOLD analysis project Ga0209645, IMG submission 184070) | Marine viral communities from the Pacific Ocean - ETNP_6_30 (SPAdes) (version 2) | ecosystem: Environmental > Aquatic > Marine > Oceanic | place: Pacific Ocean | collected 2013-06-19
GTTCAGTGTGGTACTTCTGGAATTTCAGCTGTTCCACACAACGCGTTTGGCACAACTACTTCAGGATTAGCCAAGCAGGGTGAATTACTTACTTTTGAAGTTACATCTACAACTTTACCAAAAGCAGTGTTTTTAAATACAGATGTTAATTTAAAAAATATAGATAATTTTTGTTTTGAAAAAGAAAGAATATTAAATTTTAACAAAAATAGACTAATAACCGGAATAAACATTGTTGATGATATGTTGTTCTGGACTGATAATTTTACTGAGCCTAAAAAAATAAATATACCACGTAGTATAGAAGGTACTGATAGCGCGGGTAATACACACACAGCTATAGTAAACAATGCTGCTTCACTTAATTTGTCTAATTATAATCCAATAAAAGAAGAGCACGTTACTGTTATTAGAAAAAGTCCAAAAAACGCTTTGACTTTAGATTTAATATCTAGTAGAGATCAATTTTTAAATTACTCTGGAGTAGTAAACACTATAGTAGATGGCGGTAGTTCAACACAAAACTCTATAATATACTCTTCAAATCCTGCTGTAGAATTTGACTTTTTAAACCTTGCTGTTGGAGACGTTATTAAACTTGAAGTAAAAGAAGATCTTAATAATAATACTAACTTTGTTGTTAATTGGGAAGTTAATAATTTTGTATTATTAAAAGAATTTAATAGTGGAGTATCTGATCCGGTACCTTTAGATAATTTTACTATAAGGTGTAGAATAAATGATTGGGTAGGTAATAATTTTGATTCATATAATGGCGCTGTTCAAGTTGAACTTGAAGTTATCAATGTTGTTGGAACACCTCTACAACCAGATCAAGCTCTCGTAAACGATGTATTAAGTTTTACTATAGACTTAGAAGATAATAAAGAAGTAATTTTTGAAGATAAATTACCTAGGTTTTCTTATAGATATAAATATGAAGATGGAGAATATTCAACTTTTGCACCTTGGTCGCAAGTTGCATTTCTACCATCTTTTTTATCTTATGATTCTACTGGTGGTTTTAATAAGGGCATGACTAATCATGTTACTTCTATAAAATTGAAAGGTTTTAAAACTTTATTACCAGGATTTCAATCAGGGCAAGATGTTATTGAAATAGATATATTATACAAAGAAGACTCTTCACCAAATGTATATATTGTACAAACGTTAAGTCCATTAGATTTACCACAATTTGGTAGTAATATAATACCTTGGTGGAGTGATGAATACGAAATAACTTCAGAGACAATAAAAAGTTTACTTCCTTCAAACCAATTATTAAGACCATGGGATAATGTTCCTAAAAAAGCATTAGCACAAGCTGTTACCGGTAGTAGAATTGTATATGGTAACTATGAACAAAATTATGATTTAAAAGTAGGTTCAAAAAAATATAAACCTAGTTTTAAAAATTATTTAGATTATCAATCAATAGGAGTTGATGGTTCTGCACAAAAATCTATTAAATCATTAAGAAACTACAAACTTGGAGTTGTTTTTACTGATGAGTATGGTAGAGAAACACCGGTTATAATTAGTGAATCTGGTGGTTTTAAAGTAGAAAAAATAAATTCAAAAACAGCTAATAGACTTGCTGTTGGCTTGAGAGGTAGTGCACCAGAAAACATGGCTTTCTTTAAATTTTACATTAAAGAAACTTCTACAGAATACTATAATTTGCCAATGGATCGGTGGTATAACGCTGAAGACGGTAATATATGGTTAGCATTTCCTTCTTTAGATAGAAACAAAATAGATTTAGAAACTTCTTTATACTTTAAAAAAGGTTCTAATGACAATGTAATAGAAAACACTACAAGATACAAAGTTTTAGCTATAGAAAACGAAGCTCCTGATTTTATAAAAACAAGAAGAATACGTATAGGCTCTGCAACACATTATCCTGGTCAAGTAATTGCGGGTAATAATGCTAGATTATTTGGAACAGCTGGTCAAGAATTGCAAAATGCGCCAAAAGTAAATAATATATCTTTTCACTTAAATTACGAAGGAGGTAATTTTGCTAATAGCAGCATGTCTAATTTAGAAGATATTAGAGAAGATTTATATGTGCAATTTGCTAGTTCTACAAAATTTTCTTCTCAATATAAAGTATCTGAAGTAACTTCTGATAGAGAAAAACAGGCGGCTCTTTCAACATCTTTGCCACCTTCAAAATATTTTGTAACACTTGATACTAATCTTAAAGATGATATAAGTTTTATATTTGATGATCCTACAAACCCAAGTAAAATACAAGATGATGTAAAAATTGTATTTACAAAGGCCATTTTAGAAAATGCTGCTAAGTTTGATGGTAGATTTTTTGCTAAAATTGAAAATGACGGTAAAATACAAACACAAATATCAGATGATTCTGTAGGCACAAATTATGTTGAAACAGCGTCAAAAATGGTTTATGTTTTAGATGATGACGAAACTCTTATGATAAGATCATCTAACACTGCTATAAGTACTAGTGGAGCAAATAGAATTACTCAGGATTATTCTAACTTACCATCATATACACTAGCACTTCAAGACACTACTGGTCCATATAGTGCAAATCCAAATGGCCTTAATTGGAACTACTCTTTAGCTAGGCAGGCTTTTTTTGGTAATTGGATTGGTTCAAATATAACTAGCGACGCTGATACAACTGGTGGAATAAACAACTCTGGAGTTTGGTTTATAGATAGATCAACTAAAAAGTATAGTCGTCCTGGAGATGATAACGACTTGTATTGGGATGGTACTGAAACTATGAACGAGTTTACACCACAATGTAATATCATTGGTGTTTCAGGTTGTGGTACAGTGCCACACACACCAACAAATTCTTTATTTCAAGGTTTAGGTAAAGGAATTGAAAATAATAATTCAAGTAATTCTAGTTATATTAATTTATCTTTTGGTGGAATTGCTTCAAGAAGTGCTGAAGGTCGTGGATTATTTTATCATTTTCGTAATCATTCGACTACACAGAACAGTAGTACATGGTGGCTAAATATTAATGGTAGTCAAGTTTTTGAAAACTTTTTTTCTATTGGGGAAGGCACAGGAACTTATGGAGATCCTGAAACTACTAAATTTGTTAGTTCACTTGGCGCTGGATTTAGATTTAAATGGGAAAACGATCCAACAGAAACAGTTTATACTATTGAAGGTGAAACTAGACTTAAAAATAATGTTAGATTTGGTAGGTGGGATCATGGTGGTAATTTTCCTGGAACACATGGTTCTACTGGTCCACGAGGCTCAACTTTAATTGCAAGATCTTCAAGTTATAGTAGATCTTGGGGTTTTTCAGTTTCACCACAATTAGACAACGGATCTATTGGTTGGGATCCAGCTAATGGTGATGGTGGTGGTGTTGGTACCTACATGCACAATGGTTTGGCTTTAGGTAGTGGTACTAAAAACCTTGGTACTACAAATCTTTTTTTAGCGTTTGATCTTCTTACAGCTACCGCAGCAGGTGCTACTACGTTTACTTTTGATCTAAGTAACGATATAAGCGGAATACAAGAAGGTATGCTAGTGGTTAATCAAGATACTTCTAACGCTGTTAATCCAGGTACTTTAGTTACAAACGTAGACACAACTACTAATACAGTTACGTTTTCACCTGGAACTGTAGGTGCCTGTTCGCCTAATGATGATATTGAATTTGCGTTTGCAATAAACTTAGTTGAAGAGTACATATATGGCCTTTCACAATCTATTGATGTAACAGAAAACTATATAAAGGTTGATAATATAACTACGGCTTGTAGTAATGGTAACACTTTAAACCCAACCTATTCTCTGCACAAGGGTATGATGTTAGATCGATATAATATTGATAATTCAGCAGTTAACAGTGGAACAGCTCCAGGTGTCACTGGTACTAGAGAAAATAATGTTATCATTAAAGATATAACTTACGATGATGCTGATGGTAATTGGAGGATAGATTTAACTGGTTATCATACTCCGCTACATTATGATTACAGCGCGAACACTTCTACCGCAACTGAGTTTAGTACTAGTTTTATAGTAGGTAAAAGACTTCAATTTAGACAAGTAGCCATGAATGGTGCTAGTAATAAAACAGAAGAAAATACAGTTTCTGACGCTGGTGGTGCTAATAGCGAAAACTCAAAAGCAGATTTATCAGGTGGTATTGGTGCTGTTGGTTATAAAATGATAATGGTAGAGCCTGTAGATGAATACGGAGATGGTGGTAATTTACCTCCAGATCCTTTTGTTTGGGAAACAGAACCTAAAGAGGCTGCAGAGCTAGATATTTATTATGAAATAAGTGAAAACAATCCAGTAACTTTAAATAACAACACGGTTAATTCAGCAATACCAACTAATTCATTAGTGACAAGTGATTCTGGTGAAGGTGCATTTAATTTTATTCAACCTGTGTATACACTTAGTCATGGTTCTGTACTAGGCAATGAGATATTGTTGTCTACCCCTGTTTGGATAGGCCCAGGCTTAAGTCCAAACGGTGCACCACCATTAACAAATGATAGTAAGTTAAAAATAACAAAACCTAATGGTACTGTTTTTGAAGTTGTAATAGATAGCATACCATCACAACCATCATCTTTAAGTGCTGGCGAGGCTGTTTTACTTATATTAAAAAATTCTTTATACAATAGTACATACTTTTTAAATTGGCACAATTGCTATTCTTTTGGTAATGGTGTTGAGTCAAATAGAATTAAAGATACTTTTAACTCGCCATTTATGACAAATGGAGTTAAAGTTTCTACTATTTTAAATCAAGAATATATAAAAGAGCATAGAAAACATGGTTTAATATATTCTGGTATTTATAATTCTAACAGTGGTGTAAATAATTTAAATCAATTTATACAAGCAGAACAAATAACTAAAGATATAAATCCTATTTATGGTAGTATACAAAAATTACACTCTGGCTGGGGCCAAAGTGGTGATTTAGTTGCTCTTTGTGAAGATAGAGTTTTAAGAATACTAGCAAATAAAGATGCGTTATTTAACGCTGATGGTAATACAAATGTTACCGCTACAAATAAAGTTTTAGGAACTGCTACCCCATACTCAGGTGAATTTGGTATATCTAAAAATCCAGAATCTTTTGCAAGTGAAGCTTATAGAGCTTATTTTACTGATAAAGTAAGAGGCGCAGTTATGAGATTATCTATAGACGGATTAACACCTATATCTAGTCACGGTATGAAAGACTGGTTTAGAGATAATTTAAAACTTAACAACAAGCTAATTGGAAGTTATGATGACAGAAAAGATCAGTACAATATAACTCTTCCTACTACAAATGATTCTAATATATCTAGCAAAACAGTTACATTTAAAGAAGATGTAAGAGGTTGGGTTAGTTTTAAATCTTTTGTACCTGAAAATGCTATTAGTTGTGCTAACGAATATTATACATTTAAAGATGGTAATTTATGGAAACACCATCACGAAATAAAAAATATAGACGGAACAGAATTAAATAGAAATACTTTTTATAAAACAGAAGATTCAAATAATAATTTTACGGCATCTAGCTTAAAAGTTATATTAGGCGATTCATCCGGAATTATAAAAACTTTTCATACTTTAAATTACGAAGGATCACAATCAAAGATTGATCAGTTTAGAGGATATGATACTTTTTTACCAGGAACAACAATTGTAAATGAACACTATGATTTTCAAGATAATGATCAAATTGGATATTATAATTTAAAAGATATTAAAGGTTGGTATGTTGAAACTGTAAAAACAAATTTAGAAGAAGGTAGTTTAAATGAGTTTATAAAAAAAGAAGGTAAGTGGTTTAACTATATAAAAGGTAAAGAAGGTAGTTTAATTAATACCAGAAGAAGAAAAAATATTAAAGATGGCTTTAACAATGCTGACTTTTCTTTCCAAGGTATAGCTAGAGTAGCACAGGTAAGTTCTTCTAATGTTCCTGGCTGTATGGATCCTTCTCAATTTAATTATGATCCCTTAGCAACTGATAATAACGGTACATGTATACCGTTTATTTATGGTTGCATGGATGTTGCTGCTAGTAATTATTACTCAGCAGCTAATACTAGTACTACGCCTTCAAATTGTTTGTATCCTGGATGTATGGATAGTGGTAGCTTACTAGTTTCAAATGGAGATCCATATGATAGTAACCACCCAGCTGGATGTGTACCCGGTGTTGACTGTCAAGCAGCAATAAATTATGATGCAGCTGCTGGTATTAACGTAGATGATGGTAGTTGTATTTACCCCGTTTTAGGTTGTACAGATGACACGGCTTACAACTACGATCCTAACGCTAATACTGATGATGGTTCATGTATTGCTATTGTTTTAGGTTGTATAGACAATGGTAATCAACCAAATGGTTTTGGAGTTGTTACTGATATAAACGGTGACGGGATGGCGGCATTAAATTATGATCCTACTGCTAATACTAATGACGGCTCGTGTATTCATATAGTTTACGGCTGTACAACTATTGGGTCATGCAACTATGATCCAAATGCAAATATTGATGATAATAGTTGTACACCAGGCGGGTGTACAGATACTTTGGCATGTAATTATGATTCTACAGCTACTTGTGATAATGGTAGCTGTTTATATTGTGGCTCAACAGGTACGAGTGTAATGAATTATGATGGTGCTGATCCAACATGTACTTCAGGTTGTATTACTTGTCAACCACCTGTAGGAGTCACCGTGTCAGCAACAGACACTACAATAACTGTTAATTGGTCTGCACCAGCAACCGGTCCTCTCGTTGCGCCTGTAGGTGAAGGTTATCTTGTAAGACTTTTCTCATCAGACGCTAATGGTTCTCCAGTTTCCGGATTAAATTCTTCAGGAATTCCAACTTCACCATTACTAACGTTTAAAACTGTTGATAATACGACTTTTACAACTGATTTTGGTGGATCAAACGTTCAAGCAGGTACATATTACACCGTTCAAGTTTTAACGCATTGCGCTACTAGCCCAACGTTGATCACAACTTTGCCTGGCTTTACAAATCCAAACATAGGACAAGATGTTTATGGAGATAGTGGTTTATTTTATGGTATACAAACACTTGCTGCACCTATTCCTGGTTGTACAGATGACACGCAGTTTAACTATAATCCAGCGGCTACTGTAGATGACGGAAGTTGTACTCCAGTAGTTAATGGTTGTACAGATCCTAATGCTGTAAACTATAATTCATCTGCTAATACTGATGATGGATCATGTTGTGTTCAATCAGCAATGCCGACCTTAGCGTGTTGGGAGACAGCAACGTTTAATACTACTACATGTTCGTGGGATATAACAGGTACACAAGACCCGAATATATTTGTAGTTGGTCAACAAATTCCTTACTCAACAGGTGGTGCAAGTGCTAGTCATATTGTAACATCGTGTGATACGGTGGCTTTTAATAACGTCATATGTACTTGGGATTTTACATTAGGTACTAGTGGTTATGGATGTACAGATCCTAACGCGTTTAACTATGATTCAAACGCTACGTGTGAAAGTACTCCTAGTACTTGTGTTGCTAAAGTACTTGGGTGTACAGATAATGGTAATGCAATAAATGGCGCTGGAGTTGTTAACGATGCTGATGGTGATGGTATAGCAGCCTTTAACTATAGTCCAACAGCCAATACAGATGATGGAAGTTGTGTACAAGTTGTTTATGGCTGTACAGATAATACAGCATTTAACTATAACCCAATTGCTAATGTAAACGAGGTTTCAGCAACTGACTCGTCAAATCCTTGTCAATTTCCTGGAAGTACGACAACAGCAACTGTTTCACAGACAGATGCTAATGGTGGCGGCACAATTTTTGAAGCTCATCCAAACGCAAGTAACATTCAACAATGGCGTTCAGTAATTACTTACAGTGTTGCATATACTCCTGATACAACTTCAACGTCTATAGTTCCACAACAACAATTTGCGTTTAGATTTGCATTTAATGCACCATCTGGAACTAATTATCCTTTTAGCTGGCAACAAGCTTTCCCTGGTACTACAACTGCAAATAACTTCTATTTTAGTTCAACAGTAGCAGCTGGAAGTGTAACAGCTGCAACAAATATAGATACTTTAAGTAATAGTTCTGGAATTTTAACAGGAGGTGTTACAGATTCTAGTACTAACATAACATCTTATGGTAGTACTATGAACATTAAAGTAAGTAATAGTCCAAACGCAACAGTAGGTATTAATTCTTTAGGTGCTTCACCAGCTGGATCTTATTTATGGATTTATAGCCGTTGGAGATATGTACGTCCAAGTGATAACCAAATTATGGTAGGGCCTTGGGTAGTAACAAGTATATTAACAATATAAAAATAAAATCATGCCAGCGACTATTTTAACATTTACAAACCCGATTGATTCTAGTGCTCAAATTGGAGATATAGTTTACTATGTCAACACAGCTACACTTCCAAATAGTACTGTTATACAAGGAACAACTTCTAATTCTACAAAACTTGGTACTATAACTAGTATAACAAATAATTCTATAAACGTAAAACATCAAGCTAGTATTTTACCTCCACCCGTTGGTTCATATATAATGATTGAAAAAAACAAACAAGTTAACTCTTCTAGTTTAATTGGTTATTATGCAGAGGTTGAACTAGTAAATAATTCAGATAATAAAATAGAATTATTTTCGTTAGGTTCAGAAGTTTCAGAAAACAGCAAATAAATAAATTATGGCAGTTATAAAAAGTTTCAATTTAGATTTATCAAATATACCGGCAAGCGGTGAAAAAAGAGTTTTTAGTATAACAGGTAGTGGTACAGCTGAATTTATTTTAGAAGTAAAAGATAACACAACAGGTAACTATTATAATTTTAATACTAATTTATTTCAATCAGCTAATGCTAGATTAGAAAACGTAGTTGTAAACTCATCTTACTCTGGTTATATAATATTTCCTGCTGTTACAGGTAGTAGCGATAAATATGATATTTATTTGTATGCTAAACCTGGCACAACACACACTGAGTATAAAGAAGTGAGATTTGATGATGGTAGTTTAGATTTAAACTCATCAATAGGATCAAACTCTTTAATGATGCAAAAAGTTATATATCAATATGAAGCTGTAACACTAACTTTACAAGGCTATTCGCCAAGCTCTGGTATTACCGGTACTTTTGCAACTGAAACTTTTTCGATTGACAAGTATAAAGGCGCAAGTAAAACATCTTTTTCATTAATAACTACTGCCAACGCGGCTTCTTCATATAGGATTACAAAACAGCCTTCAACTCAAGATTTATTATCATATTTAAGTGTAGTAGTTGGTAGTGAGCCAGAGTTATTACCAGGTGAAGATGAATATCCAACAGCGACTCCAGCTTTTACTGGTGATGATGTTAATGGAGCTGTGACTAGTGGTACTAGAGTTAGGATGGATAACACAGATCTATCTGAAGTTATTACGGTTGGAGATAAAATAACTTCACCTACAACTACAGGCACTGTTGATGGCGCATTAGAAGGAGAAACTGTAGTAACATTAGATCAAGATGCTGCAACTTTAATGGCTGTTGGGGATTTTGTAACTGGTACTGGTTGTGAATTTTGTAACGAGCATCCTGGAATTGACGCTTGTACGGTTACAGTAGTAGGAACCGGAGGTAACGCAAAAAGATTTACAATAGAAAGTGCTACTGATTTTACCGATGGAGGGGAATTAATTTTTAGTTCAAAAGTAAATATAAGCCATACAACTGTAACCGTTGTAGAAACAAGTGGTACAGCTACAGATTTTACAATGTCTCAAGCAATACAGTTTCGTGATAATCAACCATTAACTTTTACACCTAGAAAAAATAAAAGATGGCCAGTTGATAATATAAACGGTCTTTCTAGCGGTAATCATATTATAAAAGATACTACAGATACAAATGTTACTGCAGGCTCTTTTATATCTGACTACGTAAATACCGTAGTAATAAACGAAGGCACTAAAGATGAACAAACAATAATTAAAGATTCTGTGCCAGCGCTAGATACTAAAGATAAAAAACCAACAATTGTAGATGGTTTTGTTACAGTTCAAGAGGGTAATATTATTTTTAACAACCAACAAGCTTTAGCTTTAGGTGGTGATACAGTTAAAATAGCTGGTTATGGTCAAGGTAATATATTAAGTAGTTACGGTTACGAAGTATTATTTACGGATTTAGCAATATCATTAAGTGCAATTACCACAACAACAACTTCAGCAGTTAGTAATAGCACAACTGTTCCAGTTGCTTCTGTAAACGGTGTTTTACCCGGAACAACTACTATTGGTGGAATAGGTATAGATCCAACTGTAGCTGATCCAGTAATTAATAGTAGAAGTGTTACTAGTGGAGCTGGTAATTTAGAGCTAAACAAAGCACAAACACTAGAAAGTGGTGTTACTTTAACTTATGCAAACTCTGGTCAAGTAGCAACAATAACAGGTAATATAGAAATAATAAAAGCAGGTACATCTAATCAAACTATATACTTTGATGTAGACAAACTGCTTTCTATGACTTAAAAGTAAAAAAGTAGTGATAACTGTGACTATATTAGGTATAAATAAAATTAAATTATGTCTAAAAAAGAAGTCTCTACAAACTCAAGAAAAAAGATATTAAAGTTTGAAAATGCTTTAATAAATATAGCTGATGGAGTTAATATTGAAGGTGATGGTAAACAAGTTGTAACTAAAAGTAAAATAGCGCCAATAAAACACACGTTTGCTGATGGTATTTATATTAGACAAATGGACATGTTAAAAGATAGTGTTGTAGTTGGAGCGATACACAAACATCTACACGTTTGGTTTTTATTAACTGGACATGTTACAATAACAACGGAAGATACAACAGAAGATTATATAGCGCCTTGTTATGTAGTTTCTACTCCAGGTGTTAAAAGAGTTATACTTGCAAATGAAAATTCTATATTTGTAAATATACACAAAAACCCATCTAATACTAAAGATTTAGATAAATTAGAAAAAGAAATAGTAGCTTTAAACTATGAAGAATATGAAAAATATATTAATAAAAACAAGTAGATTATGTCGTTTATAACAGTAGCGGTAATTGGTGGTAGTTTAGCAGCAGCTGGTGGAGCGGCAAAACTTGGCATGTCGTTAGCTGGTCGACAAGAAAGAATTGACGAGCAGGAAGCAGCTAAAGAAGAAATGAAAAAACGTATGCAAGATTACGAAAATTTAGATACTAGTAATTTATATGCTAATGTAAAAAACCAGTATGCAGATATGGAAAACGTATATGAAGATCTTACTGTAAATCAACAGCAAGCTCAATTTGAAGCGCAACAAGGCGCGCAGCAAAGAGCTAATATAATGCAAAACTTGCGTGGCGCTGCTGGAACATCTGGTATAGCTGGTCTTGCACAAGCAATGGCAAATCAAGGTCAATTAGCAACACAAAGAGCTAGCGCTAGTATTGGCGCTCAAGAAGCACAAAATCAAAAACTAAGAGCAGGTGAAGCTAGTAGATTGCAAACATTAGAAAGAAGAGGTGAAGAACAAGCTGAAGCAATGAGATTAGCTGGGGCAGAGCAATCTAGAAGTTTAAAAGCTGGTAAAACAGAAACTTTACTTGGTATGTCACAACAAAGATTAGGCGCTGCAAATCTAGCTAGAGCAGAAGCTCAAGCACAGCAAATGAGTGCTGTTGGTGATATTGTTGGTGGCGTTAGTCAAATAGCTACAGCTGGAGTAGGTGCGCAAACGCCGGGTGGAGACTTACCTGATTTTGTAGATAAAGATTTATTGGAAGACACACCTAAGTTAAACCTTACTTCTTCAAATTTCAACCTCAATTCCTAAACAAATAAAATAATATGGCAAAAAAACAAGGAGCAAATACATCTTTAATACAAGGGGCTGGTGTAGCATATAGAGACTATAGCAATGCACCTGGTATGTACAGTGGTTTAGATAAAATTATTGAAGTTGGTACAGATATGAGTACTAAAGCTATGCAAGATATTGAAGCTGAAAAATTAAGAGTACAACAAGAAGAAGAAGATGCAAAAGCGTTAAAAGCTCAACAAGATAAAGAGTGGTATAATTTATCTGCAGATGTATATGCTAATGCTGGGTCTTTTATGAAAGATGTTGAATATAGAAATACCGCGCAAAGATTAACAGCTTTAAAACAAGATTTTATAGATGCACAAAATAGCGGTAATCCAGAAGAAATGGCTGCTGTACAAATAGAGTTTAATAATATAAAATCTGAAATAGATGATCATAAAGCGTTTAGAAAAGAAATAACAAGTCCTGACTATGGTTTGTCTGCAGCCTTAGATCATTCTGATGAAGTAGAGGGAAGTAATGGTGAAGAAAAAGCTTTTTTAACTAAGTTGATAAATGAAGAGTATGAAATTCAAAACATTGATGGTAAAAAATACTATGTGATAGATGGTATTGCTAAAACTATGAAAGAAATAAAAGAAATGGCTGTTTTAAAAGATGTAATTCCTTTTAGTAAGTATGTCGAAACAAAACAAAGGTATGAAAATAAAAAAAATTGGAATAAAGATAATGTTACATTTGAAATAACAAACAATGTAGTACCTAAAGATATTAATAAATTAAGAGCTTTTTTAGCAGATGATAGTAATGGTGCTTTTGGTAATGGTAAGAATTTTAAAGCGTTGCTAAAACAAAACGAAGAAAGTATAAAAAAAGAAATTAATACACAATTGTTTGATAAAGGTTACATGAAAGATGGAGTTTTAGTTGGAGCGGGTGATGGAAGCATTAGTCCAAAAGAATTTGATCAATTTATTTTAGCAATTGTTGATCCAAAACACAAAACCTGGTTAAAAGAAGATGGGTCGTATGATAATATTGCTTGGCAAAAAAATTCTACTAAAATAGCCGTAGAGCAACTTGTTAATGCTATAGGTAACTCATGGAGTGATAACAATCAAGAAGAAACTATAAAAAGCAGTTCTAGTAGTGGAGATTTTGAAGAAGGCACTGGAAACGTAATAGATACAAGCGCTGCTTCTTACGAAACAAACGAAACAGATGAAGAAGTACAAGAAGAAGTTGAAAAATCATCAGGACCTTTAGCACAGCAAATGTTAGATGAAAAATATTCTTCTGGAAAAAACGTGTTTAACAAGTCTGAACTAAGATCTGCATTGGCATCTGGTAATGTTTCAGAAGAAATATTAATAAAATATCTTAGCGAAATACCTGGTATTACTATAGAAAATGGTGTAGTAAAAGGTTTAGATCAAAGAGGTATTAGGTTTTCTACAGCGTTTAATAATGCTATGAGAAAATTACAAAAAGAAGAAAATATCAACTTAGGTTATAGATAATATGAATAAAAAAGCTTTACAAGACGCATATTCTATTTTTAAAACAGGTGGATACGAAGGTAATATCAATGAGTTTTTTAATTTAATTAAAACAAATGATAGAGCTAAAAACGATGCCTTTAATATGTTTTCTGCACGTGGCTTTGAGGGTGATATAAATAGTTTTTCTATTTTAGTAGGTTTAGATAATGCATACACAGCAAATGGTGGTTATATTACAGATACATACAGAGAAGATACCGATGGTAAAAGAATTTATTTAAATCCAGAAACTAATGAATACGATTTAGAAGAGGTAAATTATGAATACGATAGATCAAAAGGTATTAGGTTTAGAAAAGATAGTTACGGTAGCTATCTTGATGATTTTGCGTATAAATTTATAAAGCCAACCGTTGATATAACTATAGATGCTATTAATTCTGGTCAATCAGGTGAATATACCGACGTTATGAACGAGATGATTATCAATGGTGAAAAAGGCATGACCGAAGAAAAAGCAGCTGAAGTTATTAAGTTAATGCGTAGACAGCAAGAACAAGGTCCTTCTGAAAATATAGCTAAATGGGCTAAAGAAATGGAAGGAGAAAAAAACAAAGTTTACGGTTTTTTAAAAGCTACTTATAATAATCCTGCAGCTGCGTATGAGGCTGTAGTATCTTCAATGGCTGGTCAAATTAAAGCTTCACAAGATGGTGAACTATTATCTTTAGCTCTTGGTGTAGGTGGTACAACGGCCGCTGCAGCTTCAACTGTCGCGCCTGGTCTTGGTACAGTTGCTGGTTTTATAAGAGGTTTTATGTCTACTATGGGTGGAGGTGTTGAATCTGCTAGTAAATTTGGAGAGTTAATAGTTGAAGAGTTTGGTGGTCAAATGCCAACAGAAGAAGAGTTGATAGAGCTTCTAACTGACGAAGAAAGATTTAAAAAGTTTAGAAATAAAGCTTTGGCAAAAGGTGGTACCATAGCGCTTGTAGATAATATTGGTGGTAGTTTAGTTCAAAATAGTGTATTTAAAACGGCTAAAACAGGTAGGAAAGCATTGGCAGCAACAAAAGGCTTAGTTGGTGAGACTATTGTTGGTGGTGGGGGTGAAGCGTTAAGTAGTACGGTTATAGGAGAAGAAGTTAGTGCTGTAGACGTAGGTTTAGAAATACTAGGACAAGGTGGTCAAGCTACTGTAGATGTAGGTTCTGCTTTAATAACACCAGGTAAATATAGTATAAAAGGCGAAAAAGTAACACTACAACAAGTTAATGAAATTTTAAATACAGCTACTCCAGAAGAAATAGCTAACATTGATATTGAAATTAAAAATGATCCTGTATTAGAAGCTGAGTATAATAAAAAGCGACAAACTGGTTATCTTCAAACTCAAGTAGATCCAGCTGTTAGCGATCCTAGTGATAGAGCAAGAGCTGCAGAGTTACAAGTAGAAAAACAACAGTTAGAAACTAAAATTAAAAAAGGTGGTATATTTAAAGGTATTAACACTGAAACTAAGCTAGAAAACGTTAATAAAGAAATAGATAGTATACTTAACAAATATAGCCCAGAGGTAGGCCCTGCTGTTGATCCAGCTGGTGTAGAGGCTAGAACAATAGTAAAAGATGAGGCGTATAAAAATAGATTACAGCTTTTAAAAGACGAAATAACAAAAGGTGTAAAACAAACAAAATTTTATAGAAAAGCTAACATTAGTATAAAAGAAGACAATGCTGAAAATGTCTCTGAAATGTTTGTCAAACAAGAAGCTGATAACTTAGGTTATGATTTAACATTGTTAAATAATGAATTATCAGAAACTACTGATGTTAAAAGAAAAAAGCAAATAACAAAAAAAATAGCAGAGGTTGAGGCGGAAATACAAGCCTTAGACGAAAACTCTAAAGAAGCTAAAAACGCTCACGGATTTTTACTAGAAGATCATGCTACAGGTAAAATGACTATAGTTATAAATACTAGTAAAGATATATCTTCTGCTGGTAATATAAACGTTGCTGCTCATGAGTTACTACACGCTGTACTGCGTAACACGTTTTTAACAGAAACAGGGCTTAGAGCTAGAGAATTAAAAGGAACAGGTTTACAAACTGGTCAAAAACTTTTAGATTACTTAGTTGCAAACGAAGAAACTCAACTATTACTTCCAGGCGGTATAATGGATAGGTTGAAAAGCTATGCTGAAATTAATGAAAAAGGTGAAGCGGAGTATGGAGACACTGCTGGCCAAGAGGTTTTAAATTTACTATCAGATGCCTTTATAAATACTAATTATAAAGCAGAAAATGAAACTTGGTACCAAGGTTTAGGTAGTAGAATATCTGATATACTACAAGCGTATTTACCAGAAAGATTTGCTAATAAATTAAACTTTGGAGACGGTAAACAAGTGTTTGATTTTATAAAAACATTTAACAAGGCTGTAGCTGGCGATGTTGTTGCTGGTAGAATTATTGAAAGAGCTAGTAGAAGAGGTATTGATACAAAGCAAGAACCTACAGGTGAAACAGCTAAAACACCAATGTCAAAAGAAGCATCTGATAAAGTGCAACGTATATACGAAGAAAAAGGCGTAGGTGGTGCTATGGAAATAATACAAGAGTTTAAGCCTATAACAAATAAACTAGTACAAAGACGTAGTGAAGCGCCTAACTTTGATAGACAATTACTAACTGATGAAATAGAAACTGGACAACGTGGTATATTTGATTTAATTAGAGAGTACAAACCTGATTCAGGTGTACCGTTGGCTGCTTATATAAATAAGTTTTTACCAGCAAGAGCTATTGAAGCGTCTAAACGAGTGTTAGGTGAAGAATTTACAGAAGACGTAACAGAAGCTAAAACAGTGGCTGCTGAAGAAGTTACAACTGAAACAAAAGCAAGACCAAAACCTAAAAAAATAGTTTTAGCTGAGAGATTTGGTATTACTGATAAGGTTTCAAAATCTGTTAGTAAAATAGTGCCAGATTTAGATATTGATAAACTTACGTTTAAAACTTTAAAAAATAAAATACCTAACGTTACTGGTGAGTTGTTTGGTATAGCTCCTAAAAAAATAGAAAGCTTAGCTAACTTAACTAAAAAAGAATTACAAGCAGCGCAAATGTTTATTAATAAAAACGCTGATTTATTAATTAATATGTTACCAGAAGGTGCGACTACTAGTGGTACGGCTACTGGTGTACCTAATACTTTGTTAAAAGCTTTTTATACTAAAACTGATAGAGCTAAAATGGCTAAAACTGGAACAAAAGCTGGTTTAGCTATTCAACAAAAAAATAATATAAAGAAAACTGATTTCTTAGAAACATTTGGCATAATAGATGGTAAACCGGATCGTACAGATAGAAATACATCAGCTAGAGTATTAGCTTTAGCTAATTTAACTGGTAAAATGATAACTAACCAAGCTGTTAGAGCTGAACTTGCTAAGTTAAAAGTTAATGATAAAGCTATAAACAAAATAGCAGAGGGCAAAAGCAACACGATGTTTAGTAGAGATGCTAAAGAGTTTAATATAAATGGAACTATTGATAGCTTATTGGGTATACATGCTGATAAAGTAGGTAGAAAAACATTTAAACTAAGAACACAACAAGACATTGACCTATATATAGAAGCATTAATAAATGATGTTTTACCTCTTATGCCTAGAGAATTTTGGTTTGGCACACCTGATAAAGACGGTGTTTTTGGTAGTGAATTTACACCTTCAAATAGAGTTGTAGATAATAAAGATATTTATAGAGATTATCAATCGCAAATATTAGCACTAAATCAACTGCCAGATAGCTCTTTTGGTAAGCCTATAGATGGTGTTAATGATTTTTCTAGGCCTAATTACAAAAGTTTATTTGAGGGTAAAAAAGGAGTACAAGTTGATAAAATAAACGAAGTAAACAAAAGATCAGGTAAAATACACGAGGCGCTATGGTCTAGAATATTTGAATCAATACAAAAAAATCCATCAAGTGCGGCTGCTATTGGTAATTATTTTAAAATAGTAAGTAAAAAAGTAAATCATTGGCATAGGTTTGGTGCTGAAATAGTAGGTTATTCTACGAGCCCAAAAGGAGATGGTAAGAAACTGTATGAATACGAGCACGCAATGCCTGCTACTGCGTCTTATCTTTATTTAATAGACGCTGCTCTTAAAGGTTATAATTTTAAATCTACTTACAAACCAGTAATGGATAACTTTAAGTTAATAGCTTTAGATGCTGCAGATAATAAAAAACTTACAATAGCTGGTTTAGCAACAAAAATGCCAGAAGGCTGGAATACAATAGATAATAAATGGTGGGAAAGATATTTTAACGATAAGGTTGATATTGATCCTGAATCTATAGTTGCTTTAGACAATAAAAATTTTAAAGACAAGTTTAATATAGTTCAATTTAAACCTGACTTAAAAGATAATATAAAGTTTAGTAAAGTTATAAATAAATCTAGAATACCATCAGAACCTAAAGGTATTACTGTTTTAGATTTTGACGACACGTTGGCTACAACTAAATCTCTAGTTAAATATACTACACCAGATGGTAAAACTGGAACTTTAAATGCTGAAGAGTTTGCTAGCACATATGAAGATTTACAAGATCAAGGTTTTACATTTGACTTTTCAGATTTTAATAAAGTTGTAAAAGGTAAGTTAGCACCTTTATTTCAAAAAGCTTTAAAGCTACAAAAAAAGTTTGGTCCTGAAAACATGTTTGTATTAACCGCTAGGCCACCAGCATCGCAAAAAGCTATATTTGATTTTTTAAAAGCTAATGGTTTAAACATACCTTTAAAAAATATAACTGGCTTAGGTAATAGTACTAGTGAGGCAAAAGCACTTTGGATAGCTGACAAGGTTGGTGAAGGTTATAATGATTTTTACTTTGCTGATGACGCTTTGCAAAACGTTCAAGCTGTTGATAATATGTTAGAGCAGTTTGATGTTAAGCGTAAAGTACAACAAGCTAGAACTCAGTTTAGTAAAGATATTAATACTGATTTTAACAACATACTAGAAGAAGTAACTGGTATTGAATCTAAAAAACGTTTTTCAGATATAAAAGCTAGAAAACGTGGCGCTAGTAAAGGTAAATTTAGATTTTTTATACCACCATCACATGAAGATTTTGTAGGTTTACTATATAACTTTATGGGTAAAGGTAGAAAAGGTGATCAACATAGAAACTTTTTTGAACAAGCTTTAGTTAGACCTTTAAATAGAGCTTACAGAGAAATAGACACAGCTAAACAAGCTATAGCTAATGATTATAAAGAGCTAAACAAACAGTTCAAAGATGTAAAAAAGAAACTTACAAAGAAAACTCCAGATGGCGATTTTATATTTGAAGACGCTATAAGAGTTTATTTGTGGAACAAACATAATTATGATATACCAGGTTTAACACCAACTGATCAAACCAACTTGTCAGAACTAGTAATGAACGACGCCGAGCTACAAGCTTATGCTGAAACTTTAAACGTTATATCTAAACAAGATGCGTATGTAGATCCAGAGCAAGGTTGGGAAGGTGGTAATATAAAAACTGATTTAATAGATGCTACTGGTAGAGTTGGTAGAGCTGAATACTTTGCTGAGTTTAACGAAAATGCTGATATATTATTTTCGTCTGAAAATTTAAATAAAATTGAAGCTGCTTACGGTAAGGATTTTAGAAGTGCGTTAGAAGATATGTTACATAGAATTAGCACTGGTATAAACAGACCAAAAGGGCAGAGTGGTACTATAAATGCTTTTATGAACTATTTGAATGGTTCTGTTGGCACTGTAATGTTTTTTAACGTTAGATCTGCTATATTACAGCAGATGTCTATTGTTAACTATATAAACTTTGCAGATAATAATATGTTTGCAGCCGCTAAAGCGTTTGCAAATCAACCTCAATACTGGAAAGACTTTGCGTTTATATTTAACTCTGACATGTTAAAGCAAAGGCGTGGTGGTATTGGTACAGATATTAACGGTAATGATCTTGCTCAAGCTGTTAAGGGCTCAAAAGAACCAACTAAAGTTGTTATAAGTAGACTTCTACAATTAGGTTTTTTACCTACACAAATTGGTGATAATATTGCAATTGCAACTGGTGGCGCTACTTTTTATAGAAATAGAATAAATAAATATTTAAAAGATGGTTTAAGTAAAAAAGAAGCTGAAACAAAAGCTTTTACTGATTTTCAAGACTTAACACAGTCAACCCAGCAATCATCAAGACCTGATATGACATCACAACAACAGTCTAGCTGGATAGGTAAGTTAGTATTAAACTTTCAAAACATTACATCACAGTATAATAGAATAATTAAAAAAGCTGCTTTAGATATTGGTAAAGGTAGAATATCACCACCTTACACAACTAGAACGCAAAGTAATTTAGGTAATTTATCTAAAATATTATATTATGGCGCGATACAAAACGTTATATTTTATAGTTTACAAACTGCTTTGTTTGCTATTATGTTTGATGAAGATGAAGATGAAGATCAAATATTAAAGAAAAAAGAAAGAGTTATACAAGGTACTATTGATTCTATATTAAGAGGTGCTGGTATATATGGCGCTGTGCTTTCTACCTTAAAAAATACGCTTATAAAATTTAAAGAGCAAAGAGAAAAAGGTTACAACAAAGATGAAAGCGCTGTTGCTTTAGAACTAGCTAACTTTTCACCTGTTTTAGGTATTAAATTAAGACAAATAGTTAATGCTGAAAAAACTCTTAATTATAATGAAAATGTTATAAGCGAAATGGAGACTTTTGACGCTGATAATCCTCAGTGGTCTGCTGTAACAAATTACACGCAAGCTTTAACTAATTTTCCAGCAAACAGATTGTATCAAAAAAGTATAAACATGCGTAACGCGCTTGATAAAGACTATACTAACTTTCAAAGAGTAATGTTTTTTAGTGGTTACACAACTTGGAGTTTAGGTTTAGGTGATACAGAAGCTGTTGTAGAAGCTAAAGAAAAAGTTAAAATAAACAAAGCAAACGCTAGAAAAGAAAAAAGAGTACAAAAGCAAATAGAAAAGATTGAAGCTAACAAGTCTATTATTGAAGAAAACAAAAAGAAAAAAGACGGTAGATGTGCAAATGTAAATGCTAGTGGTAATAGATGTAAAAATAAAGCGATTAAAGATGGTATGTGTAGTATTCATGAAAAAACAGAAAAAAGAACAGATGGTAAGCTATTACAGTGTAGAAAACGTAAAAGTGATGGTAGTCGTTGTAAAATGATGACAGCAAACAAAAACCAATTTTGTTACTACCACGATTAGTTAAAGAATTAAAAAAATAAGTGATAATAAAAAGATGGTAAGAAGACTAATAATATTGCTACTATTTATATCTAATATAGTAGTAGCTCAACAGTTTGGAGTTGAAGACGTTAAGAAAATGTTAAAGTTTTCTACGTTCTATGCTGCTGTCAATGGTGGAACATCACTTTCTGACGTTGATATATTTTCTGTAGATAATGGTTTATCTACACAAACTATTTCAACTCCTTATGATTATAATTTTACCATAGGTTTACGTAAGATAGCAAGGTTTGGCTATGAAAATAAAGCACAAACATTTTATGATGGAACGGAATCTAATTACAGTGACGCGGCCACTGTCGGTAAGATTAGAGGAGTTGAATACTTGTTTGAAGTTGATTATAAAAGGCAAGAGGGTGTGGATTATATGGATCAACATCACTTCATTAGATTTAGTTCTGACGATGGTTGTGCTGATGAGTTATGCGTAAACTTTTTTGCTTTAAAGTTAG
>Ga0209645_1000455_pt1 | contig 21135 bp, 18 predicted proteins | sample ETNvirenome_6_30_FD_184070 | JGI IMG/M metagenome (GOLD analysis project Ga0209645, IMG submission 184070) | Marine viral communities from the Pacific Ocean - ETNP_6_30 (SPAdes) (version 2) | ecosystem: Environmental > Aquatic > Marine > Oceanic | place: Pacific Ocean | collected 2013-06-19
CAATGGGCACTACAGCAGCGGCGTCAGGTATAGCTAGTACACTAGGATATACACCAAGTGATATAGAATCATTAGGTATGACTACTCCTGCTGAGTTTGATGCAGCGGCAGCTACTAAATATATGAGTCCTTATGAAAGCGAAGTTACAGATGCAGCTATTAGAGAAGCTAGAAGACAAGCTGATATTGACAAAGCAAGACTTGCTATGGGGTCTGTTGGTAGAGGTACTTTTGGTGGTGGACGTGAAGCATTAATGACAGGTGAAGCTGATGCTAGAACAAGAGCATTAGTATCTGATCTACGTGCAAAAGGTAGAGAATCTGCATTCTTAAGAGGACAAGAACAGTTTGAAAGAGATAGAGCAGCTGCAATGACTGCTGAAGCTAAGACACTAGACACCGAAGCAGATAGAAGAAGATTAGCACAACAAGCCGAACAGTTCGGTGCAACCTTACAAAAAGATGTAGGGCTTGCAGGACTTGGAACTACACTAGAAGCTGGTAGAGCTGCAGGGGCTTTAGGTTCAGCTGAACAGGTAGCAAACTTAGAAAGACTAAAAGCACAAGCAGCAAGTGCCGCAGAAGAACAAGCGTTAGATCAAGAAATAGCAAACTTAAAATATCAACAATTTATGGAAGAGCAAGACTATCAACGCAAACTTCTCGAATATCAATCAAACATTTTACGTGGTACTGCAGGTGCATTAGGTTCTACACAAGTTGCATATGCTCCAGCACCAAGTTTAGCATCACAGATTGGTGGTTTAGGATTAGCGGGTCTTGGTTTATATAATGTAATGGGTAGAGGTTAATAATGAATATTATTCAGATACAAGATAGATTAAAAGGTGTACCTGACCAGGAATTAGTAGATTATGTAGAAACTCCGACGGGTAACGTACCTACATACTTAGCGTTAGGTGAATTACAACGACGTAAAGATATGCGTGAAAGATATGAATCACAACAAGCACCTGAATCTAGTGTAGCTGAAAAATTAGTAGATGAAGTAAAACCAAAAGGTATAGCAGGTATGATGCCTGGTATGCCAGCACCTACTCAGGGTATTGGAGCTCCTCAACCTCAACCTGAAATGACTCCTTCTATGTTGGCATCAAGTGGTGTTGGAGCATTACCTGCTGGTAACGTAGGTCAGAATTTTGCTGGCGGAGGTATCGTTGCTTTTGAAGAAGGCGGTGAAGTAGAAGATAGAGAGGGACCTGTAATTTATGAAGATGGTTCTGAAGGGTACATAGCTGGAGGACTTTTAGGATTAGGCGGTAGAGCACTAACTGGAGCTAGAAATTTAATATTCGGTAAAAAAGGTATGAAAGCAATACCTGCCCCTACAAAAGAAGTAAGTGTTCTTAATAAGACAACAAGGGTTCCTATGTATGGCCCAGGTAGACCAAATATACCAGCTACTAGAGGAGCTATAGGAGTTATAAAAGATTACCCAAAAACATCAGGTGTACTTGGTGTAGCTGGTGCATACTATATGTTAAATGATAAAGGTGAAAAAGTTACTTTAACAGATGATGAAGCTAAAATGTTGATAGCAGATGTTAATACACCTACTACTATTCAAACTCAAAAAGAGGAACAAGTTTTATCTGAATATAACCCACCAAAATTAGATTTAACTAGTCAGATAGTTGATGATACTGAACAATACGGCAGAGATAAAATGGAAGCTTATAGAGAATTTATTGGAGAAGATTCTGTTACACCAAGACTAGAAAAAAGACTAGCTGGTTTAGAAGAGGGTTTAGCAGAACAACAAGATATTGCACCATATATGGCATTAACAGAAGCAGGACTTGCTATAGCTGCAGGTAGGTCACAAGACCCAATAACTAATATAGCTAGAGGTGCTACTCAAGGTATGAAGTCATATGCAGATGAGCTTAAAGATATTAGAGCTCGCGAAAAAGAAATGTTTGATATTGATTCTGAAATACTAAAAGCTAAACGTGCAGAACAAGTTGCAATTGGTACTAAAGGCTATGATAGTATGGAAGCAGCAGAAGCTAGAAATAGAACTGCACAACTTGAAATGGATAAATCTGCTGCTGCACAATATGAAGCAGAAAGAGATAGACAAACTAAAATTGAAGCATCTAAAATAGCCTCTATGGGGTATACTCAAGGCGGTTACTATGGATTTAAAGGGCAACAGGCTATTAATAAGGCTATACTAAGTGACCCTGAAATTCAAAAGATAGATGCAGAAATATTCAGCTATAAAAGATCAGCTAACCTATCTCAAAAAGATATAGATCGAATAAACAGATTAGAGTTGTTAAGACAAAAAAGAGTAAACAATATAACAAGTATGTTTACCCCTACAAGAGAATCAACTACTGCTCCTAATCCCGCGGGTCTTCTAAATTTTGAAGGATATTCTGCTACACAAATAGACTAGGAGTATATATGCCAATATTTGAGGTTACAACTCCAGAGGGTAAAAAGTATAAAGTTAATACCCCAGAAGGAGCTACTCAACAGGATGCCATTCGATACATTGCTACTCAACAACAGCAAGGTATTTTCAATCAGCCCGATACATCTCAACCTAAAATACTAAAAGAAGGTGAAGGTAGCGACTTTGCTCGTGGTCTATTTACATACTTTGACCAATACGGTGGTATTACAGGTGGAGCAAAAGTATTAGCAGGTAAAGCTACAGGCAATGATGACCTTATAAAAAGTGGTATGGCTGATATGCAAGAGTCTGAAGCTAAGGTAGGTGCTCGTGGTGTAAAAGCAACTGATGAGTTTACCAAGGCTTGGGATCAAGGTATTAGTACGGTGCTTACAGAGTTTGTGCCTTTTATTGCTGGTCAAGGTATTGGTATGATTGGTGAAGCTTTTGTTACTTCCGTTGCTGGTGCTATGGTAGGTAGTGCTGTTGCTCCTGGTGCTGGTACTATGGGCGGTGCTTTAACTGGGTTTGTAGGTAAAGAGCTAGTTAAAAAAGGTATTATTGAAACTGCCAAAGAAATGTCAGAAGAACAAGCTCAAAAATATATAAGAAATGAAACAGCTAAACTTATACAATCAGAAGCTGGCAAGCGGGCAATCAAAGACATTTATAAAAGAGCCGGTAGTAATATAGCTCTAACAGGTATGGCAGGTAAGTTTGGTGCAGGTGAAGTTACAGGTAGAGCTGTAGACGAAGCTATCAAAGATATAGAAGATCCTGAATTACAACTTCAAAAAATAAAAGAACTTAGTACAGGTAAGCTAGCTACATTAAGTACTGCTCACGCATTAGCTAACTTTATAGGGCTTAAAATTGGTCTTGGCTCTTTAGAAAAAATGGCTAAACCAACACAGAACGCTTTACTTAATGTAGTTAAAAGTGTAGGTATTACAGGTTTAAAAGAAGCCCCTGTTGAATTTGCTCAAAGTATTATAGAAAGGTTTGGTGCTGACTTACCGCTTACTGATAGAGCTGCAATAGAAGAATATATTAACGCTGCAGCTGCAGGCTTTGCAATGCCTATCATACCAGCTACTATCGGTGGTATTAGAACAACCCCTAGACAATCACCTACAACATCATCACCTGAAGGTATAACTGTTGACCCAGAACCAAAACCAAAAGGTCCAGAGGCAGAGTCAGCGGGGCCTGAACAAACAACAGAAAGAAAAGGTTGGGAATTTGATGATGAAGAAATAAAAAGACGTGATAATATAATACAAGAACAGGAAAAAATTAATTTAAACCAAGATGAAGTTGATGTTGATTTAAATGATGCAGATGTTAGACCTAAACTTCTTACAGGGCCTAAAGAAGAAACTACTGAAACATATGACTTACCTCCTATTGATCAAATAGAAAGGGATATTAAGGAGAAACAAGATGTTGAGCGACTTGGAGAACTTGACGACACACCAGATAGAGGAAGCATTCAAGTACCTCAATCAGAGTCTACTACATCCCGAAAACAGCTACCCCCTACCAAGAAACCTGGAGAAGTTGTCAGAAGCACAGTGGATAGCAATACAAGTGATGCTAGCCCAATTGATGGACGAGAAGGAGCTCCACTCTCTGCACTAAGTCTTACTCCTGAAGAAGGGTTTGAAAGAATTCAAGTAGGCACCCAAGATGTAGTTACAGGTTATGATAAAGATGGGGTACCTCTTATTCAACAAGAGAAGTTATTTGTTGACCGTCCTATACAAGGCTTCGTACAAGAAACTAATAGACAACTAAACTTACCTCTAGGTCCAGCAGGACGCCAAGGACGATACATGTCTGAGGAAATGGATTTATATAACAATGCAATGATTGATTATGTAAATAAGAGGCAGTATAGAAGTAGAGAAGGTAAAATAGTAAGTGAGTATGATAATGTTGGTCTACCTTATGCTGTTACTCCAGAAGGAATAGCTGAATCAGAATCAATATATACAAGTATATTAAACACAGACGGTAAAGCTGCAGCTGATAGATACATACAAAACAAGCGACAATCAGACCCTATATTTAACCAGACTAAAATTGATACTCAGTCTGCTGCTGCACAATCAGAAAGTCAAGCTCCTATATATGCAACAAATAATTTAGAGAAAGCTCAAGCTTATCTAGTTGATAATAATTTATCTGACTACTATATAAATCCAGAAGAAACCTTTGATGGAAAAACTATTGCATATTCTGTAAGACCAAAAACACTGTTATCAAATACGCGACCAATTACAGTTGCTGACTTCTTAATTAGAGATAAAGGTAAAAATTTAAATAAAACATCTAACCCACTTAAGTTTTCTGCTGAACCTGATGTAAACACAGTAAGAGAAGTGCTACAGAACAAGTTAGACACTAGTCAATTCAATCAACTAAATGCTAATCCTAAAGTATTTAAGACTATTGCTCGTGAGTTTGCTAAACGAAGTTCTGATCAAGATGCAGCCTCAACTCCTACAGGAGAAATAAAAGCTCGTGCAGCTCGTGAGTTAGAATTTGATGCAAGGTCAGAAACACTACCTGGCTATCAAGAGTTTATGAAACGTATGACTCTGATGGGTATTAAAGATTTACCAAGCTTTATGAAAACAGGTGCGGTGTTTGGTTCTGCACAGTCTCCTATCACTGGGGCTAACAACATGTTAGATGTTATAGAAGCTGCAATAGGTGATTATATCTTTGAGGAAGCTGCAGATGCTCAATCTAAAGTAAAAGATTTTGGTACGTCTGCAAACGTAAGCCCAGCTGATAAGGCTAGACGTAAAGCATTTAGAGATGAGTTTATCAATTCACCTATCATACAAGAGTTCTACTTAAATAGACAAGGTAGTCGATATAACAACATAGATGAAATAAAGAATGATATTAAGAATTACAAGAACTACTTTACCACAGGTACTGAATATAACTCTGGAAGAGAAGTAATAAATGATATAGAAGCTGAAGAAAATAGAATGCTAGCTCAAGTTGCAAGAGACCAAAAAGATAAAGCAGCTGAAAAAAGAGTTAAGAATAAAATAATTGAACAAGTAAAGAAAAAGTCTGAAAAGTATAAAAGAGGCGTTAAAAAGGCAGAAGTAAATTTAGACGATATAGTTATAGATGAAAATATAGAAACAGCTATTGATGAAATACTAGACTTACCTGCACAGATAAATCCTTTCGATGAGATGGCTGCAAACTCTGAAGATATAAACGCTGATTTAGCCGAGATGTTAGATGATAGGTCAGAAATTAATAGATTAATACAACAATATCAAAATGACACAGTAGGTTTATTAACTACACTACGCGAAGAATTACTAAGAAAAGCGAGAATATCTGAAGCACTTGATGAAACAGGATTAGCAAGCTATAGATTCCAACAAGCAGAGTTAATAACACAGATTCTAAAAATACCTGGTTTAGATAAAGTATCCATAGTAAACGCTGACCCTAAAACTTTACAAGGTTACCTAGATGAGTTTTATGATGCGGCAGGTAGACCTAGAATGAAGAAAGGGTCAACCGGTTTTTATACTCCTATAAATAATGTAAGAACAGATGTTTCAAAACTAAACCGTGTAGTTAAAATAAAAGGGGCTGAGTTTAAAGATACTATTGTAATAGATGACACACTATCAGCTGGTAGGGCATTAAGAACTTTACTTCATGAACTTGCCCACGTTGGTACAGTAAACGCAATTAATTTTGATATGCTAACTGATGCAGAAATGCGATCACTTCAAAGCTTGTTTGTTAAAGCTAGACGATATGCATTAATGCAGGGTAGAGTTAAAAAGACAGACACAGAAGTTATATACCAAGATTATGGGTTCACAAACACAAGAGAGTTTATAGCTGAAGCATTTTCCAACCCAGACTTTCAAAAGTTTTTAGCTACTGTACCATCAGATAATAAACTACCTAGTGAAGTAGGGTTCTTTAGATCTCTGTTCGACGATTTTGTAAGCTTTGTTTCTAGAACATTAGGACTAGAGAATATCGATAATACAGTATTAAAAGATACTATTCAGCTATCAGCTCGTGCATTTAATATAGGTACAGTACCAACAAACCTTAATAAAGATAGAGTTAGAGCATGGAATAGAAAAGCTGACTATCGTAAAAAGGTAGATGAAATTAGAGAGATAGAACAAGATGAAGCATCAGGCGAAATCACTCCTGCAAGAGCTAGATATAGAAAACTAGTCAATAAAGTTAAGTATCCTGAATATGCAGTTGACCCGATGTCTGATGAGAAACCTCGTGAAAGACGTAACGTAGAGTATAAACCCTTTACTATTGTTAAGGTTCCTAAAGCTGCTGTAGAAGATAAGCCTGAAAGAACCTTGAAAGAAATAGAAGATAAAGCCACTGAAATGTTTGAAAAAGAAGAAAGAACTTTTGGTAAAAGGCTTAAAAATACCTTCTCTGATTTCTTTAAAAACGGGGATAAGCTTTTAACAGATGCAATTAGAAACTTTGCAAACCGATCCATTGATATTAAAAAACTCCAAGATAATTTAGAAAGGTCAAACTTATTACTAGTTGGTGTAGATGGATTTAACAATGTGTTTGATCAGCTAACTAGAGCATTTGGTTTATCAGACAATTACATGAAGGCAATGCAGCCAGCATTTGATGCATACTCTAAAGCATTAGGTACTTATATAGATTTACAAGAACAAAATGGTTTGAATAAAGCAAGAGCCAAAGGCCGACTAGAAGTTATGCTTATAGCCTTGCACGAATCTGAACGTAGAGAAATAAAATTCTTATTAGATGTGCCTTTGAGCACTGAAAAAATTATAAGACGTACTAATGGATCTATGACCAGCCCTGCTCAATTACGCTCCGATATAATGGACCAGATTACTACTAAAGTATGGAAAGATAGTGAGCAAAGAAAAAATGACTTACAAAAATATAAAGACCAGCTACGTAAACTAGCAAACTCTGAAACAAAAATATCAGGTAAAAGAACAGTAGATGCTGTTGCTGGTACAAGCTATTTTAGTGATAAGAAAGGTGGCCCAACAGATATTACAAACTCTAGATATAACGTATCTAATCTAAGTGCAGCAGAAGCGGCAATTTATAAAAATCAATTTGAAAATCTTAAGTATACTGACCCGGATTTACACGAAAGCATTATACAGCTTAGAAAAGCTATGACTGAGTTAAATAAAAGTACATTAAATTTAAACGCTGAAGCTAACTACGCTGGTCCACAAGCTATGAACGTTATTGAGTTTTATGACTGGAAAAATTATGTGCCTTTAAAACGAGAGAACTTTGATGCAGAAGAAACTTTCTATAATCCAACAGGTGGTAGAATGTCTAGAGAACTTAAGAAATTAGAAAGTTCATTTGAAGGTAACCAAGGTAATGCAGGAGACATATTTGCTCAAACTCTCGCAGACGCATCAAAAGCTGCAGCAAGAGCCGGAAGAATCAGCTACACACAATCTATATACAATGCAGTAACTCAAACAGTAAAATATAAAGACCCTGTAACAGGAAAAGAAGTAGAAGGTAAAGCTATCGATGGTAAAGTCATAGGTAAATATACTTACGAACAACGTTATAGAAATGATCCAGATTTACAAAAACAAATCGGTGAGAAAAATACAATAATACATTTCTTAGACGATGGAGGTATTGCAGTTATAGAAATAAAAGATGATAAATTATTACGAGCCATACGAGGGTCATATGAAGATACCGGCCCATTTATAGCTGGAATGAACAGAGTAACAGGATTTATTGGTCAACTACATACTAGGTTTAATCTTGCGTTTGCTACCTTAAACTTTGTTCGTGACGCAATTACAAACATATTCTATGTATCAGCTGACCTAGGTTTAAAAGATACAGGCGGATATATGCAACGTATAGCTCAAACAATTACTGATGGTGGCATGATAAAAGTTGCTAAAGTTATGAATTTCTATACTAGAGGTAGAATCAAAGAGTTAGAAGCTTATGTAAAAAGTGAATCGGCAAAAGGTAACACACTACCAGCTAGCATGTATGAGTACTTACAAAATGGTGGTATGATTTCTTACTCTCAAGCTCTATCTATTGAAACTGCATACGAAAGACTTCAAGAAAATATAGAAAGGAGCAAAGATGGAATAGTAAAATCTAGACGAAATGTAAAAGACTTCTTTGATATATGGATGTCTACATTTGAACTTACAACTCGTGCAGCTGCATATCAAACATATAAACAAAATTACTTATCGCAAAATGCTGCTGGCTTAAAAGCTAATCAAGTACCAGCTAATGTTGAAAAAGCAGCTATCGAAAGAGCTGTTGTATATGCAAAACGACTATCTAACTTTGAAGAACGAGGTTTACATGGAGACATGATAGGTGCATGGTTCATGTTCTTTAGACCAAGTGCTGTTGGTATTGTAAGAGCTTTTGAATCTCTTTCTGCTGCATTACAAAGAAAAGATGTAGCACAAAGTAATTTACCTGATTTTATTAAGGGGAATCCTGAAGCACTAGCCGAATGGAGTGCTAACTTTGATAAACGTAGAAGTGGTGCAATGGGTATGATGGCTGCAGGAGTAGGTATGGGTTATGCTGTTTGGCATATGTCTGCTCTACTAGCAGGTGATGATGAAGATAATCCTACAAGAGAAGATGATCCAGCTCGTTGGACTAGATTTGCTAGATTTGACTTAAGTAGTTTACCTGGATTTAAAGAAGGCGATGTTTTACAAATACCTTGGGGCTTTGGTCCTGGAGGCTTTGCAGCTGTCGGTGCCCAACTAGCAGCCTATGGCGGTGCAAATAAAACTAGTATGGGAGATACGTTTGCTAATATGTTGAACATTACTCTTGATTCATTCATGCCTTTACCATTTTCACGTATGAGTATTATTGAGCACCCTACTAAATGGTTTATTGACACTATTATGCCAAGTATTGCTAGACCTACAATAGAATATGCTATGAATACAAATGCATTTGGTCAGAATATTTATAACCCAGTGCAAAATAGAAAGTATGGTGCTGCATATGGTGGTAGTGATAACGTCGCAGATTTATATAAAGATATATCTATATTCTTAGCTGAAGCAACAAACGGCAGTATAGATTGGTCACCTAACACTATTTCATTTTTTGCAAATAACTATTTTGATGCTGTTGGTAGATTTGCACACGACATGTATGGTTTACAATTAACCTTAAAAGGTAACAAAGACTTTGATGCTAAACGTGATCTTGTGTTGTTTGATAGTTTCTTAAGTAAATATTCTACACAAGCTCAAAGAGATTATAGTGAGGCAGTTCAAGAAATAGATGAATTAAATAGAAAGTTAACACTATTCAAAGATACTAATATAAGAAAATATACAGAAGTGCTTTCTGAATATCCAGCAGGGCCTGTGGTAATTAAGCAATTTAATAAAATGAAAGCTGACTTGGATAAACTAAATAAACAAGCTAATGACATACGTAGAATGCCAGGCCTTACTGCAAAAGAAAGAGCAAACCTGTTAGAACCTGTAAAAAATTTGCAATTAATGTATAAAGCCAGTATAGCTAGAATGGTTGAACTTGGTCTTGAATCAGACGACTAACCTAGCCTCCATACCCTTACACCTAAACAATCATCTTTGACGGTCTCAAATATCTTGACTCTGATCTTGGCCCTCTTAGCTCCGCTATCAATAGCGTATATCATAGACGACGGTTTAAGTGTTGGTACGAAAAAGCTATCCCCTATCTCCATCCAATCAAGAGGGAAGTTCCACTCCGGTTCGTTGTTTAGCCTCATTCTCTTCTAATAAATCCTCTAGGAATTTTGTTGTATCAATCTCTAATGCAGTTACTGCACTAAACCCTGTTGCTGGCTTCCATCCTGTACCCATACGACGTTTGTGATCTTTGATGTTGTAGCCTTTCTCTTTCATCTTAAATACAAAGTCATGAATACTTATACCTTGTTTACCAAGATATTCCCTGAAGTGTCGCTTCTCTATACATAGTAAAGAGTTATCTAGTTCTGCTCTGATGACTAAGTCTGTTCTAGGTTCCATAGAAGCATTATCTCCTTCGATGGCAAGTATACCTGTTTGATGTGAGTTAATATATTCTCCAAGCACACTCTCGTAGTCTATGTCATTAATCCGAACCACGTTATCCCTAATGTTAATCATCTCACTTAATACCACACCGTAGATACGTTCTAAACTAAAATCTACAATACCTGCCTCATTAGCTATCTCACCACCAGCAAACGTAGCAGCAACTGCGTTCTCCCAGAATCTATATGTAGTATCATCACCAAAGTCTTTCTTAAATCTTAGTGTCCACTTATCAATCTTTTCTAGTATTTGATTATCTGTATATTTAAATAAGTTTTGTATGTAGTCTACTCCTGCATGTCCATAGTGTTGATGCAAAGGTTTAAATAGTTCTGCACCAAGAGATGGGTTGTCATAGAAAGGTTTAGGTTTTCTTAAGTTAAACTCAATAAGTCTAGCTATCTCACCGTTAGCGTTCTTCTTGAAAGTGCCGATCCTATCATACAAAGCATGGTTAGATGTAAACACAGCAATCATAGAAGCAGACATCTCATAATCTCTTTCTGCATTTACTGAAGCTTGCATACGGAGTTTAGCTTTACCTGTTGATATTTTGTGAATGATATTAGAAAGTGTTCTACCTTCTAGGTTACCTACTTCATCTTTACCAAACGTCATATTATGTAGTGCCAAGTATCTACCTGTAATAGCATTTTCTGTAGCACCATCTGTACCACCAATACTTAAATCTTTTGGTTGACCCCATACACTCAATGCAGCGTATAGTGCACCTGTCTTACCAGCACCAGAATCTGATCCAGTTAATGACATAGTAATACCTGATGTTGAAGTTTTATTCATCAATACAGAACCAAACGCAGTCATCATAATAAATGCATGAAGTTCTAAACCACGTAGGTTAAGCTTATTAACTACAGCTTTCCATTCATCATACTCACCATTAGCTACAAGTAAATTAGCTATACCTCTACATAGTGGTGATGTAGGACTATTTAGTATTTCACCTTTATTATTTATTTCTTTGTTGCCTATCACAAATGCATTCATGTCTCTTGTCCATCCCATTTGCATACGCATAATATCTGCTCTTGTAGAGGCGACTAAATATTCACCCCATCTATAAACATATTCCATAAGATATTTTCCTTGTTGCTGGCTAGGGCTAAATAAAATACCTTCGCCTGTTATTATGTCTCTAAATTTATCAATAGCATACACAGACCTCATAGGTAACAAGAAGGTTCGTTTACCATCATTAGGTAGAATAACTTGCATCTCTAAACATTCACCATCTGCTGTACTATAGATTCTTTTTATAGGTTCAAAGTCGTAAGGGAATACTAACAAAGGTTTCTTTCTAGGTAGTGGTTGCCCATCTTCATCGAACTCTTGAGGGTGTTCAAAGTAAATACCTCCATTTACCCCCCTTACAAATGGGTGAATCTCTTTAGGATAACTATCATAAACTACAGGTGCATTGTTCTCTACATACTCTTTTGGTAGCTGAAAGTTTTCAGCAGGTTTAGCAGCTTTGAACTCTTTACCTAATTGTAGTGGTGTGGTTATCTTACCTCTGTGACTACATCCTTCACATAAACTAGAGTCTAACTCTCCAAAAGCCGTACATGTAAAAGGTTTATCTTGTGTTTGATTAGCTTTCTTCTCCGTGTCTTCTGCATTGTAACCAGGATGATCCTCTGACATTACATGGATTACTTTATCTCTATCCTCACAGTGTTGTGCAATAGATAATCCTGCATACCAAAACGGTTCAGCTATGGTTCTAGAATTAGAAAGTATATTAGCAATCTGTTTACACCCTTTACCTTGTAGACTTTTTATCGCAATGGTTTCAAACTTAGATGTAAAGTTATCTAGCTTCAACATTTTGCGTTGGTCTTCAGACATAGGACCTTTTGCTTCTTTTAAAATATTCTCTAATGACGGTTGTATATCACCCAGAAAATCAAAAATACTTATGTTATATACAGGTATGTCATCACTCAATATCTTCGTAGGAAGCGGAGGATCTTCTTTGTAATTGAAAGTATCAGGACACCGCATGATGCGAGCTGCGTCACCCATAACTGCTGTATCTATGTATAGGTCTTTACTTAAACAAAAGTCTTTAAACTTTTTAGAAATCTCTACATATTGGTTGGCAGGTATGTCTTCATCTAAACACCAATAAGCATGTATACCTCTTCCAGAATCTACTTTTACAGGTCGTGGTAAGTTTTGTTCTACAACAAAGTTATCTAAAGCTTCTTCAGCTTCTTGTTTACTCTTGTAGTCTTTGCCATCACCTACATCAACATCAAGAAATATTGATCTAAAATGTAAGGCTCTCTCTTTCCTCCTACTATGCCCATCAAAACTACCGACAGCAAAATACATGTGTGTGCCATCTTTAAGTAATTCAGTAACATTAGTAGCCACCTCTTCCACAGATTCTACAAAATGATGTACCATCCCTCCTTTAGCCGCACCTATGCAGTACGTCCCTTTACTCGGTAATACCTTTTTGTAAAATTCATTAATCATAATGGACTCTCTATACTATATCAGGTTGAATAGAAGTTAAATACGTTTTGGCAGATTTTATGTTCTCGGCTGGCAACACATCTTCTTTAGTCAAATCTTCTTTAACTTTAGTTATAAATTTTTGTATCTTTATACACTTTTCTTCCCTGATATACTGCCCTCTAAACCACTTATGGACAGCCATTCTTGAGACTCCAAAAAAGTCAGCTACACTAGCCGCGGGTAATCTTGCGTCAACACACACCCTAGCCAACTGTACACCAACTCTTTCGGAATCTGCATTAGTGAGTCCTACTAAAAATTTGGTACTGTAAGGTCTAGCCATTAGTCTTTTACTCCCCACTTATTCATAATGTCAGTGATGTCTTTAGCTTTTTCAGCTTTAGCTTGAGCAACTACTTGAGGCTCATCAACTTCATCAGCTACTACAGGTTCAGCAACTTTAGCTTCTGATTTAGTTTCTGTTTTATCAGCACTATCTGTTTGATACACAGTCATCTTAACTGCAGACTCTGCGGCTGATGATTTACCTTGTTGTTGTAAGTCTTCTACATGATCAGGACTAACTGCTGAAATAGGTGAGAACAATAACTTAGGTACAGATGACTTAGCATCAAACTGCATTCTAGTTACTACTCGACCAGCACTAACATTATTATTAGCTAGCATTTGAATGTAAGGTCTAAAAGGCCATTTACCATTTTCTTCTTTACCAAATGCTGATGTTGCTGGTAACACCATTTGTAATACATCACCTGATGGATCATTAGGTAACACAACTGCTATTCTCCAGGACAGTCGACACGCTGAACCTGTACCACCCATACCTGAACCTCTAACACTTTGAGGACACTCGTTGCATGACTTTGCTTGAGGCTCTGATACTTCTGTATCAGGTTTATTTGAATCTCCTGACCAACACGCAGGTGCTACACTTACACCCTCTTTGTATGAGGAAGCATAGTAAGTCCTAGCGGCTGTGTGAGCCATCTTAACAATAATTACATCCATATAGTTATCTTCAACGGTTGCTACTTCTTTACCATTGACTACCTTATGAAAGTTTTTACCTCTAATAGAGATACGCTTACTACCACTACCCGTATTACCACCGGCGACGGCAAGTGTATCTTCATCTAACCCTGTTTGAACAATAGCTGCATTGTTCTGAATAATATTTGCTAATTCATTAGCCATAGTTTCTCTCCTAATTTCTACTTGGTTTACGTACAGTTACTTTAAATTCTCGCATACTACTAATACCTGGGGGTAAACCCTCATCCTCGCGATTACTTAAAAACTCTTTGAAATTTGATTGGTGAATACGTTGCTGTAATAATTCAATAGCATCGTTCTCTTTAACAAAAGTCTTAAAGTTATCCCAATCACCACACACAAAACTCTCTCTTGTAGTTTTAATGATAGTGCCAACTTCTGTTTTAATACTATCAGCACTTATTTCATTACAAGAGTTTAAGAGTACTTGTTCTATCTCTGCGAGATCATTTGCTAACTCTTTATCTTTAGCGTCATGTTCCCTAGAGAGTTTGTCTCGCTCATCTCGTATTGCTAGATAAGTCTCAACAATTTTATCTAACTTCATTTGTCTAACTCCTCTCGATATAAATCAACTAATTTAGTATGGGCATCTACTTTACCACGTAGCATTGCATACATCCTTTTTTCAACATCAGAACCTTGTAGGTGAACCACCGTCATCTTGTTCTTTTGTCCTACCCTATCCATCCTAGCAATACACTGTAAGTATACTTCTACCGACATAACAGGAGACCAAAACACAACTACATTGGCTCTAGTCAAAGTCACACCATGTGAAGCAGACTGTGGTTGTATAATCAGAACTCTAGGTTCGTCTGATGATTGAAACTTGTTAATGATATGTCCCCTATCTGAAGCAGAGACATCACCATGTATTAATTCATTTGTTATATTATTATTTGATAGAAACTCAGATACGAATTGAATGGTATGTCTGTATGGTACAAACACTAAAACTTTTTCTTCTGTTTCTTCAACTGCTTCTAATAAAGCATTGAGTCTAGGTTTAATATCAAATCTAACTTGTTCTTTTGTATCTGTATAAACTGCACCACCTGATATTTGTAGTAGTTTATTTAACCCCGCAGCCGCGTTAACTGCAGTGATAGATTCACCGCCGGCTTCGATCAACATCTGATTCTTTAACTGTTTATAATATTTAGAAGCTTGAGGTGTCAGATCAACATCTCTTGTTTGATACATAACATCAGGTAGGTCAAGACATTCGTCTTTTGCAAATCTAATCGCTGGTTGCAACACTTTGTGGACATCGTTCTTCGAGGTTGGTCTAGGTAACCATTTAAATCTAGCTACTTGATACATGACTTTATCTCGCCATGCATTCTTAAACTTTGGAACTCTGTGAGGACTAACTAACCTAGCTAAACCAAAAGCGTCTAGTGGTGACTGTGAAGCAGGGGTACCTGTCATCATCCATAGTCTAGTATGTTCTTTTAATAATTTCTTTAATATTTTCCAACGAGATGTAGAGGTAGACTTGTAAGCATTTGCCTCATCAATGATAATAAGATCGAAGTCCATCTTAGCTATTTGTTCTTTAACAATACCTACACCATCGTAATTAATAATGTAGAAGTCATAGTCATTGTTTAGTATCTTCTCTCTTTTATCTCTTGTACCATGACATACTACTGAAGTACGGTGCATACAAGTATTAAATACATCAGCTTGCCATGCAGAATACATAATTGATAAAGGACATATAATCAATACCTTATTAATCTTACCTTGTTTCATAAGATAGTCAGACGCCCATAGTGCAGAAGAAGTCTTACCTGTACCTGCTTCATTAAAACAAAAAGACTTTGGGTTTATAGACAGAAACTCTGCTGTGGTTCTTTGGTGATCGAATGGGTCATACAGACCAGGCCAATCGTAATCTCTTGTGATAGGAGATGGTAAAGGTTTTTTAAAACGCATTAGCTCATTGAGTCTAGTCATCTCATCTAAACCCCAATATATAGCTACATCAGTAACTCCATCTTTCTTACTAATTACTTCACTTTTATCAATGTCATCTAGTATTATCTTTGCAGACTCATCTCTTAATTTAAGTGAAATAACTTTATTATCTATTAACTCCATACAGTGTATACTCCTTACCTAACATTCCTAGTATACTCTGTAATTTTAGATAGTCAACTACTAATTTACTTTATTTTTTCTTTTTTTCTCTTTTACTTGTCTCTGAAACGAGCTTTCCTTTGGAGTTTCTTTTGAATGAACGGTTTTTAGATTTAGACTGAATAGTCACACCGTGTTTGTTTTTACCACCTTTAGATAATGCTTTTCTATGTGATACATCTTTTCCTTCTCTCTTATCTGCCTTACCATTACCGTTTGCGTCTTTACCGTTCTTATCTATCTTACGACGAGCACGTTGACGCTCCATGCGATTCTCATGTTCGTTACGTTTCTTTTGTTGTTGATATTCTTTTTTATAATTTCTTTTCTTTGGAGGCATAGTTCGCTACCTTTTTACACCAATTTATAAATTGAGATATAGTTAAGTCATGCCTGAAAGAGTTTACAGCTCGGCAGACCAACTGAATGTTCTCTATATTATACCCTTCTCCAGCAATTATTCTATCTATACTTGCATTAGTTTTTACGTATTTACCCTTGACTTTTTCACAAGTAAGAGTTGCTCCTGTTAATGCACATTTACCCTTTTGTTTTTTAAGAAGGTCTACTAAGTCTCTCCCAGTAACATCTGTGTCTTTCTTAGATAACAAATGGTTGAAATATAATACCCAGTCACCTGACATTCTTAAATACTTCTTGTTCATCTTATTAGTCTTGCCACATTCTGCAGAGCAACATAAATACTTGGGATGAACTGTTTCAAATCTTTTATTACATACTATGCAGTTTACTTTATACATTATGATTTATTAAAGTCACAAGTAACTACTGAACACCACTTACATAACGGTGTAGGGTTTGCTTGCCATACATCATTATCATATGAAGTCTCCAGTCTTTTTAATGGTTGTTCAAACATACCCCATGACTTATCCATATCCTTTCTTAAATACTCTTCAGTTATGAAACTATTATGCATTACAAATAGTAATCCGGCCTTAATCTTTTGCACATCAGGAAAGTGTGTAAATAACATCAATGCCATGAGTCGTAACTGTTTAGGATCGGGATACTTATTGCTTCCTGTTTTATAATCTACAATGAAAGCATGGGTACCATCTACTATAACTAAGTCAGCTATACCTCTTACCCACCTATCATCTGAATGAAAGTCACAAGGTTCTTTTGCATATGTCAAAGCCATTTCATATTCAGGATACTTATCACCTGGAATATTAATTAATGAGTCTACAATAGGTTGGAATCTTTTATAATTTTTAGCAAGAGGTTTGTTTTCTTTTACATAAAGTTCTAATGCTTCGTGTACTGCTTTACCATATATTATTGCTTCTGTTTCTTTGACGGTATAGTTCTTCAATACCCTCATTTCTTGATACTGTTTTGGACAGTTTTGATATTGCTTTAGTGATGAGTAACTCCATGTAAAATCAGCCATTATCTTCCTTGTCCTCTGTACTTTTTAAAACACCTTCTTTTATGTTTATTCATGGTAGAAGTCTTACATACTCTTCCACCCTGACTCGTTCGTTTGTGTACAGGTTCTCTTATTTGTTCCGTCTGTTTTATTTTGGCCATTTGTGTTCTATCCAATGTGTTCCATTATGTGCGGGATAAGGAACATAAAATTTTTCTTTTAAGTCCGCAGGTAAAATAATATATTCTCTATACTGACATATACTATTGTGGTTAGGGTAATGCATTCTTACATATTTCTCTGCGTCGTGACAATCTATAAAAGTCCCAACATATTCAGGTTCGCTATTTAAATAAACAGCTAATATATAATCTAACATAATTTAGATTCCTAATTTAGTTTTTTCGGCCTCTCCTATCAAATCCTTTCTTAAACATCTATAACCATTGTACTTTTCTTTACCTTTAAAATGAGAGTCATAATATATGTTAGCAGTTAAGCAGTTTGGAAAGTCTGCTACATATACAGATTCTTCTCCTTTAAAGTCCCCCAAGAATGTAACAATCAATACAAATTCTACCATATTACCCTCCTTTTATACGCTTCTTATCCTGTTCTGCTTTTATCTCATCTTCCCACTCTATCTTTTGACGAAAGATTTTATCGTAATTAGTTTCATACTTTTTACTATCCGTAGGTCTGCGTTTACTTCCTTTTCCAGCTTCTCTATTTTTAGTCATTAGCAATCTCCATAGTTTGTAGCATAATCACCCTCACAGGCAATGGGTAGATCAGGTGCCCAATCAGGTGCTTTGGACATCTCATCCATAATAAACTTTAATGCTTCTTCTTTTTCTTGCTCGGCAGCGACACAAACAACTGCGTCATGAACAGTCAAGACAGGTTTATATCTCTCATTAATTCTTATCATCTGTTCACCTATTATAATCCTAGCTAATGCTTGAACTACATTCTCAACGATAGAGCCACCCCATACACTTACTTCACCTCCATATCTTTTCTTATATACAAACTTGCCTTGTGATTCAGAAGTATCCCATCTCAACTCAGGGTATTGTAGATATAATCCGTTTGGTAACTCTAGTCCTTTCGGTGTAACTTTTATAATATTATGTTTATCAAGATAGTATGGATTCTGTTTGTTTGAGGTAATAAACTCTAAAGCCTTGTCACAGTTTCTCCATAACTGAATTACTTTGTAATTAACATCTCTATAAATTTTAACTAATCGTTGACACTCGTGGTCAGGTAAGTCTGCTCCAGGAGGTTGTGTCTTCAAGGTATGTTGTAGCTTTGCCCACCCTGTACCATACCCTAATCCTAGTGTACAAGTCTTACCAACAAATCGTTCTGTCTTATTCCTTTTATCTATCTTTCTGCCATATACTCTTGACGCAAAATTAGAATAAACATCTTGCCCTTCTCTATACTGTTTTACTACATCCTCTTGTCCAGCTAACCAAACAAGTACCCTAGCTTCGATCTGCGAGGAGTCAACATTAATAATCACATGCTTTTCAGGTGGTAGGATTGCATTCTTTAGAGCTTTCTTTTTAACATCACGAGAAGGTAAGTTTTGGAAATTTACTTTATCTATCCCTGACCATCGTCCTGTATGAGCACCGTAGTATTTAAGTGGGATTGGTAGTAGGCCCCTGTTACGAGCACCAATGTCTAAGAATCTCTCTATTCTTGACTCTTCCATTGTAGATTTAGTCCCTAACCTAACGGCACATAGTTCTTGTATAAATGAGTCTTCATGTTCACATAACTCTTTGAACCCTATATCTGCTTTAGCTAATGCAAAGGTTTCTTTACCTGTCGTTGGAGATATTTTTAGAGGAACATCAATTCCTAACTCTGTTAATAATTCTGCAAACTGTTTATTACTTGCTAACTTTTTACGAACACTTTCTTCATCATCACACTCTAATCTATTCTTTAGTCCCGCTAATAACTTTTGCTTTTCATCTGTGACTTCCTCGAGCCTTGATACTAAAAGTCCATCATCAACTCGTAGCACAGGATTTGTATACATGCGAAGTGTAATATCTATCAGTTTTAATTCTTCTACAGGAAAGGGTTTAGATAGTTCTTGAAATAGTTTATATGTAAGTTCGACATCATTCTTACAATACTCACCATATTGATGTAGTTCATGGTCTTGAAAATCTTCTAGTCTTTTTCCTAGTGCGTCTAATACTTCTGTACCTTTTTGACCTAAATTATATCTTTCAGCTAATGCTTTGAGTGACCCACCCGCATTGATTCCATGTATAGCACGAGCCATGCATAATGTATCTAAGTATGCGAATGGTTGTAGACCAAACTTCCAACTGAGAATAGCCCCGTCAAACAGTGTGTTATGACAAAGTAGCATTGAGTTATCCCAATCGATCTTGTTGAGTTCTTTTTCAAGTTCTTCTGCCGAACCTGTATACCACTTAGTTTTTCCACCATCAACTTTTATAGCAAAGCCAATGACTTGGAACTGCGGGTCTTGAATATACTCCTCTGTAGTAAACTTTGAAAGACTAAATCCTTTATCGTAGAATGTCTCAAAGTCAAGTGTTACTATTTGCACTTTTCCCCTTTCTCTCTTTTTTGCAATATCCTTTAATGTTCATTACTCCCATCTCACTTTCATAGGCACAAAACCACTTGCCCGTATCGTTTATCTTTGCGTCTTCACCGCACTTACAACACACTGCGGGGCCGACTTTACTATCTTCTTTTATTATTGCCATAGTATTCTTTCTTTCTTTTTTTACAGTCTTTGATTCTCTCTTTTCTTTCATGGTTTGATAGTATAGCCCATTTATCTAAATCGTCATAGGTTCTAAAACAACTTATGCAAGTAGGAGTACCTTCAATATCTTCATACCTACATACATCTTTGCATGGTGTAATAATCTTTTCACTCATAGTTTGTTAGCATATAGCTCATGTTCATCTCTACATTCTTGACTACACCATCTTCTACCATCTTTCTCTTTGATAGGTGCTTCACACCAAATACATCTACCTGTTTCATTTTTAGGCACTTCGGTATCGACTGAATCAAGAGTTCTTTTTAACTGCTTCTCAAGTTCATCGTTGGCTAAATCAACTTCGTCCGCCACTTAACTCCCCTAATGTTGTAGCCCATTGTGTTGTAGTCCTTCTTTGTTTATGACTCAACGGTTTTGGCAAAGTCAGTTTGCCCGCTTTTTCAAATCTTTCCAACACAGAAATACCTACCCCCGCATAGTCACAAACTTTTTTTCTATTTGTGTTAGGATTTTTCTCTAGATATTCTACTGCTCTATTCAAAAATGTTTCTAGTTCTTCTTCTGTGTATCTACTTCTTTGAAAATATTCGTTCTTCATAATTACCTTTCTTAATTAAAATGGAGCGGGTTCAGGATTTAAAGCCAATGCCCTCTCATAGTCAGTTAATTTCTTTT